>JACCEB010552554.1_pt1 | contig 58144 bp, 47 predicted proteins | sample 7454761 | NCBI WGS metagenome assembly JACCEB01 (sample SAMN15323454, study PRJNA562643) | freshwater metagenome | isolation source: river surface water | place: USA:Blue River Watershed | collected 2017-08-18
CAATAGAACGCATACCCCTAAACATTAAATATTTACGAATATCAAAGTCCAAACGAGCAAAATTTGCATAACGTATTCCGTTTACAACCAATGCATTATTTTCGTCCCTATCCATAAAATTTAATTCTTTTAAAATAATTGCACTTGGTCCCATAATGTTTAAACGACCAATTAAATAGGTTGGGTTTTTTACACGTGGTTGGTTTTGATTGTTGAAAATGTAACGGTATTTTAAACCCGAAATAATATGGTTATCAAAACGATACCTTTTAGAAATACTAAAACTCTCCAGTTTTTCTAAAATCAATGAACCTTTTTCGATAAAAGAAAAACTTAAATCGAAAGGCGATAATTCGTGTTTTTTAGTTAGTGTTTCGTTCCATTCATAATCCAAGGAAACGTTAGATAAATGCCTTGTATAATCCACCCTGCGTTGGTAATTGTATCTGGCGCTAATACCGGATTTAGGAAAACTTTGTTGTCCTAATTTATCAGATAATTTTGGCGCAAACATTAATCCGGGTACTCTAAGTTTAAACTGCGGACCAAAATTTGCGCCTAAAATTCGCTCATTTTCAACGGTAGATTTTAAATTTTCAACCCCACCCGAAATATTAAATTCCATTACATCCGCTATTCCTAAAGCATTTTTGCGCTGAAAAGACACACCTCCGTTACCACCAAAACCTTCTCTAAAAGTAGCAGTACCCTCTAAACTTAATGTGTTTACTTTAGAGTGTGTTAGATAAACAGTTACATCTAAATGTTGCCAGTTGGAATCGGTTAAGTGTTTTTCGTAATCAATTTTAATATTACTATACATCATTAAATTAGATAAACTCCTAAAAGTTTTGTTGTGATCTTTGTAATCATATAAGCGTCCGCTTTCGAAAAATATAGCATGTTTTACCACATCTAAATCTATTTTATCTTTTTGATTTTGAATAAAATAAAAATTTTTATCAAATAAAATTGTATCTTTAGCAGCGCCTTTTACTTCGTTGTAATCTGCGTGTACATAAATATTTCGGAGTAAATATCTAGGATGACGCGCTTCGTTTTTAGGATTTTTTACTTGTAAAACCAAAGCAACATTTCCATTACGGTTGTTGGTATCTGCTTTATAAGTTATGTAAATGTCCGAAAAATCAAAATAACCAGCTTCGCGCATTAAATCGCTAATTCGATCTCTTTCGGTTTGTAAATTTTCGTTGCTAAAAACATCACCTTTTTTAAGCATGTACGGACTAGGGTAGAGGTTAAATCTGCGTAAAATGGAAGGGTCTTGAATATCCAACACCATACTATCAATTTTAGTTTGATTCCCCAAAGTAACTAAATATAAAGTTTTAGCTTTTTTAGAATTTTTACCCCATTTTTTTTTATAACTGGTTTGTACAGATGCACCATAAAATCCTTGTTGATTTAGGTAAAGTAACATTTGTTGCCCCGAGCGCTCCAATTGTAAAGTATCTAAAACTACTCCCGGAATTTCTTTTTCACCATCGGGTTTAAACCACAAATTTTTCCATTGTAATTTGATTAAATTATTGGGTTTTTGGCGGATATATAAAGCCAATTCGTCTTTATCAATTTTACCCTTATCGGTAATTTTAAGTTTGTTATTTCGTAATAAAAGTTCGTTTTCTTGCAAATGCATCGTTGATAAACCTTTTCCACATGCCCCAATAATTAAAGTAATGGAACAGTAAAATAAAAATTTAAACACTTGATTTACCATTAATTAAGTTGAAATTTAGCTAAAAAACAAAGATTGTAAAACAGTAAAATTACAAAAACAATATTTTCTTTTTCAATAAAATTCGATAAAATCATCAGGATAATTCAACAAAATATTGTTATTTCGTAAATGATTTAATAAAAAATACGATATGTTTTCCAAAAATTCGGCTAAATTAATCCAATCTTTACAACTAAAAAAAAATAGGTTAGCATTGAATTTAATGGTTATTGAGGGCGAAAAATTAATTATTGAAGCAATCCAACAAAGAGTAGAAATTAAAAGTATTTTTATTTTAAACGATGTATACGAAAATCATAAAAGTGTTTTTGAAAATACGAATTTTACAATAGTTACCGCAGTTCAATTACAACAAATTTCCAATTTAAAAAACAATAATTTTGGAGTAGCCACTGTAGTTTTTAATCCTAAAGATTTGGATTACGATTTAATACTAGATAAAAAAGTGTTGATTTTAGATGATATCAACGACCCAGGAAATTTGGGTACAATCATACGTACAGCCGATTGGTATGGTATTAAATATATAATTTGCTCCACTGATTGTGTGGATTATACCAATCCTAAAGTAATTCAATCCACAATGGGCTCGGTTTTTAACGTTAATATTTTTTACAAGGATTTAAATGAAGTGTACGATTATCTGGTGAAAATTCCCGATTTTCCTATTTATGCAAGTATGCTGAGGGGCGAAAATTTTAGGGAAGTAAGTACAATAAAACATGGTGCACTAATTATGGGAAGTGAATCCCACGGTATTAAAACTTTTCCAAGTAATTATACAGCCATTACAATTCCTAAAAGTAGGGATGCAAAAGCCGAAAGTTTAAATGTAGCAATGGCTTGCGCAATATTATCGGAGCGTATTTGGCAACATTAACTATCCATCCAATTTTTAAATGAAGTTGCTCTAGCCCTAGATACTACTACCTCGTGCGGTGCAGTTGGATGTAATTGAATCACTAATTTGCCATTAAAAAAGTTCTCTATTTTAACAATTGCATTTGCATTTACAATGTATTGGCGATTAACTCTGTAAAAATTGCTTGGATTTAAAATAACTTCTAACTCATCTAAACTTGAACTTATAAAATATCTTTCTTTAGTTTTAGTTACTAAATTTATGGTTTTATCTTCGGTATAAAAATATGCAACATCATCTACTTTTATAGGTAGTAAAACTCCTGCTTTACTTACTAAAAATCTTTCTTTGTATTGGTTGCTTTTTATGTTTAATTGTGCTAAAACCGATTTAATTTTATCTACCTCATTAGCATTAGTAGAGGTAGTTTTAATCTTTTGGAAAGCTCGGTTAAATTGTTCCTCTGTGTAAGGTTTTAATAAATAATCTAAACTATTTAATTCAAAAGCTTTTAATGCATATTCGTCGTAAGCAGTTGTAAAAATAATGGGACATTTTGGGGGAACTTTACTGTAAATTTCAAAACTTACACCATCTGCCAATTGGATATCCGAGAAAATAACATCCGGACTAGGATTATTGCTTAACCATTCTACAGCTTCTTCTACAGTATCTATATCTGCTAATACCTCAATATCAACATCTTGGTTATTTAATAATCCTCTTAATTTTCTTACTGCAGGAGCTTCATCCTCGATAATTAATACTTTCATTTCAACAATTATTTTTACAATCCAAAGTTAAGCTAACGAAAGTTAAAATAAATTGTTTTGCAAAATAAAAATTAAAATTTAGGACATGATCCACAAGGTTTGCTTTTTTTGTACTTTTTACAGCATTTTTTCTTTTTACAACAATTGCCGGCGCTATTATCAATTAAAACTTGCCAATCAATTGTTTCGAAAAATGATTTTTTATCCATTACATTTTTTTTGGGCAAAATTAACCCAGTTATAAGCCTTAAACAATACCATAAAAATGGTAATCTTTTACAACATCAACAAAATTTAACCATAGATATTATTTGTTAGCAATTTTTTTTGCCCTACATCCGTTCAATTTACTTATTTTTACCAAAATTTTTTGAAGGTGATAAAAAATTGGTGGAAAATACTAAGCATTATATTACTAATATTTGCATTTGTTAAAGGCTTTTTAGGTGAAGTACCTAGGTTGCCAATATTAAACGAAACCATTAGGAATTTATATTTTCACGTGGGGATGTGGTTTGCCATGATTGCACTAATGACTGGCTCAGTAGTATATGCAATTTTAGCTTTAACCAAAAATAAAATCAGTTACGGAATTCGTTCAACTCAGCTAGCGAGTGTAGGTGTTTTAATGGGAAGCTTAGGGGTATTAACCGGTATGTTGTGGGGAAATTACACATGGGGAAGTCCTTGGCCCGATGATCCAAAAATTCATGGTGCAGCCTTAACGGTATTGATATACTTAAGTTATTTTAGGTTGTTAAAAATTTCGGATATCGAAAAACGAATTGTTTTGGGATCTGCCTACAACTTTTTTGCTTATGCCATGATGGTTTTGTTTTTAATAGTTTATCCAAGAATTACAGTGAGTTTACACCCTGGAAATGGCGGAAATCCTGGATTTAATAATTACGATTTGGATAATTCTATGCGAATGGTTTTTTATCCAGCAATTTTAGGATGGATTTTATTGGGGATTTGGATAGCTCAAATTAGATATCGTTGGAAAATGATTGAAAATAAAAAAATTATAAACGAAATTGAACATGATTAAAAAGGTAATATTCTTTTTATCGTTCCTACTTGTGGGTTCGATAGGTTTTGCTCAGCCACAAAATACGGTAGAAATGGCGGATGCTTTTAGAGCTGATGGAAAAATTTATGTGGTTGTTGGAGTTGTACTAATAATTTTATTGGGTTTGTTTGCCTATTTATTTTACATAGATAAAAAACTTTCTAAAATCGAAAAAAATCAGCAATAAAATGAATAAAACAGGAGCAATTTTATTATCGGTTGTAGCTATTGTAGTGGTTGTTATTTTAGTTACATTAATTGGTGCTGATAATTATGGAAGTTTTGCAGAGGCTAAATTATCACCCGATAAAAATTTCACAATAATTGGCGTTTTAAATAAAGAAAAAGCCATCGAATACAATCCTGATGTAGATGCTAACCGAACTACATTTTATTTAATCGATAAAAACGGGGAAGAAAATTTGGTGATTTATCATGAGCCAAAACCAAGGGATATCGAACAATCGGAAGAAATTACTTTGGAAGGTAAAATGATCAAAGGAGAATTTCATGCAACGCATTTGTTGATGAAATGTCCTAGTAAATACACGCCAGAAGAAATCAAACAAAAAGGTTTAGAAAATAAAACTTATTAACATGCAGTTAGAATATATTGGTGAAGCGCTAGGGTTAAGTAAAATTGGACATATTTTAACAATTTCTGCGTTTGTTTCTATTGTTTTTTCATCTCTTTCGTATTATTTAGCTTACGAAAAAAAAGATAGTATTTATCAAACTCTTGCCCGTGTTTTTTGGCGAGTTCATTCCTTAATGGTTGTTGGTTTAGTATTGTTGTTGTTTTATATGTTGTTGGAGCATAAATATGAGTTTTTATATATATTTAAACACAGCAACGATATTATGCCGTTAAAATACATTTTATCGTGTTTTTGGGCAGGGCAAGAAGGGAGTTTTTTATTATGGATTATTTGTCATGTGGTAATTGGAAATGTTTTGCAGCTTACTGCTAAAAGTTGGGAAAACAATGTAATGGCAATTTATGCTTTGGTACAAGCTTTTTTAGTAAGTATGTTATTGGGAATTTATATTCCCGAGGGTTGGTTAGGCGGTTTTTTATTAGGAGTTGTTTTGGTTTTAGGAACCATTTTGTTTTACAATAAATTACCCATAGGTACATCAAAATATTTTTTAATTGGAGCTATAGTTTTGGGTGTAATAACCACTTGGTTTGGTTTGCCAGAATTTTTTATAGGTTCAAATCCATTTGTTTTACTAACGCGCGATTCCGAAAAATTATTTAACAACGAAGCTTTTTTAAATCCCAATTACAATACTTTAATTCAGGGACAAGGATTAAATCCTTTATTGCAAAATTACTGGATGACGATTCATCCGCCAACATTATTTATGGGTTTTGCCTCCACTTTGGTACCATTTTGTTTTGCAATTGCGGGTTTATGGACTAAAAAATTAAACGATTGGATGAATCCAACTTTACCATGGATTTATTTTGGTGTAATGATTTTAGGAACTGGAATATTAATGGGTGGAGCATGGGCATACGAATCCCTTACTTTTGGTGGATTTTGGGCATGGGATCCTGTAGAAAATGCATCCTTATTTCCTTGGTTAACATTTGTTGGTGCTGCTCATGTTATGATTGTACAGCGCAAACGTGGAGAATCCTCTTATACCACATTTATTTTAACTATATTCTCCTTTTTGTTTGTAGTTTATTCAACATATTTAACACGAAGTGGAGTTTTAAGTGATACCAGTGTACATAGTTTTGCCAGTGGTTCATCTGCGCAAATATTAGTGTTTTTGTTTTTCTTTTATTGGATAAGTGGAATGTTGTTACTTAAAAATACTGTAACTAAATTAATTTTCACTTTAATAGGTTTGGTGTTGGTTTTTATAAATAACACTACTGATGCTGTATTTGTTGCTAATGTAATTGGTGCAATTTTGTTAATTGCCTTATTTATTGTGGATTATGTTTTGTTTTTTGATAAAGGGAAAAAAGAAGAAGATCACTTTAGTTCACGAGAGTTTTGGATGTTAATAGGTGCCATATTTTTGATGCTAAGTTGTTTGCAACTGGTAATTTACACCAGTTTGCCTGTTATCAATCAAATTTTTGGATACAGTAAAGTTTTAAATAAAACGGAAACCTTTCAGGATTATTCTTTACCACAAATGTTTATAGGTATTTTTATAGCCATAATTATGGGTTTTTCTTTGTTTTTGAAATACAAAAAAACGCCTAAAAATCCATTTTGGAAATACTATTCGATTGTTTTAGGTTTGGGTTTGATTATTACAATTTTGGTAATAGTTAACAACTTTAATTTTAGCAATATTTTATTAGGAAAAATTTTGTATCCTGTGTTTTTATGGGCTACATTAACTACAGTTATTGGAAATATTTTACATTTTACTTTTATCACGAAAGGGAATATCAAAAAAAGTGGTGCCAGCATTGCGCATTTAGGATTTGGTTTAATTTTATTGGGTGCTTTTGTTTCTGCTAGTCAGAGTGAAGTAATTTCATCTAACCAAAACCCCGAGTTTAACATAAGCGAAGCCTCTGGAGGAGAGTTAAAAAATGAAGAAAACATAAGATTAATTGAGGGTGATACGGTGCAAATGGGTAATTATTATGTGGTGTATCGCAGCAAATATCAGGAACATGTAAATGTTTTTTACGAAGTTGATTATTATGAAAAGGTAAATGGGAAATTAGAAAAATCCTTTACGCTTTCACCTTTTATACAAACAAATGAAACTTTTGGTAGAGTATCGGAGCCAGACACTCGTCATTATTTGTCTAAGGATTTATACACACATATTACTTCTGCATCTGCCGATACAGCATCAGAAAAAAAAGAATACCAAAATTTTAGTCAGCTGGAATTAAAACCCAACGGCACCGCAAAATATCAAAAATACATTATACAATATGATACAATTTATAGTTTTAAAACAGTAGAAAAAGCAGATTCTATAGAGTTGCATATCAATATTTTAGAAAATAATAAGTTGGTAGGGAAATTACAATTGCCTTTTGTGATTTATAAAGAAAAATTTTTCCCAATAATGGCACAAAATAAAGAGTTAAACTTGGTTGCAGAAATATCTAAAGTAGAAAGTGAAAAAAATCAGTTTTTATTGTACATGGCTCAGGAAAAGCCAAAAAAGAAGGATTATATTATTTTAAAAGCAATTGTGTTTCCTTACATCAATTTACTTTGGGGAGGCTGTATAATTATGATTATTGGTACTGTAATAGCGATATTTAATCGTATCCAACAATCTAAAAAAGCTTTAGCTAGTTAAAAATATAAACAACTGTGGAAATGTTTGTGCGGAGTTCACACAAATGTTTGTTACTTTTGCGAAAATTAATTTTGAGTTCATTTTAAATTGATAAATAAAAATACTGTTTTGCAAATTGCTAACAGTTATTATAAAATATAAGATATGAAAAGTATAACTTTTTTGGATTTTGAACAACCTATTAAAGAATTGTATGAACAATTAGAAACAGTAAAAGAGATTGCCGAAAAGGGGGATGTTGATGTTAAAAAAACTATAGCAGATATTGAGAAAAAAATAAAAGAAACTCAAAAAGAAATCTATAGTAATTTAACACCTTGGCAACAAGTACAAGTTTCTCGTCATCCTGAACGCCCTTATACTTTAGCTTACATTCAAAATATTACAGATCCTAATACTTTTGTAGAAATGCATGGTGATAGAACTGTAAAAGACGATAAAGCAATGGTGGGTGGATTTGCAAAATTGAATGGGGAATCTATTATGTTTATTGGTCAGCAAAAAGGAATCAATACTAAAATGCGCCAATACCGTAATTTTGGTATGGCTAATCCCGAAGGTTATAGAAAAGCATTAAGATTAATGAAAATGGCGGAAAAATTTAACCGTCCGATTGTTTGTTTTATAGATACACCAGGAGCGTATCCTGGCTTAGAAGCAGAGGAACGCGGACAAGGTGAAGCTATCGCCAGGAATTTATTTGAAATGTTTAAAATAAAAGTGCCTATCATTTGTTTTATCATTGGCGAGGGAGCTTCTGGTGGTGCTTTAGGAATTGGAATTGGGGATAGAGTTTTAATGTTAGAAAATACTTGGTATTCTGTAATTTCTCCCGAAAACTGTTCAACAATTTTATGGCGTAGTTGGGACCAAAAAGAATTAGCTGCGCAAAGTATGAAACTTACGGCAAAGGATATGATGGAGCATGGTTTAATTGATGGTGTAGTAAAAGAACCAATTGGTGGAGCACATGCTCATCCAGAGGAAATTTTTGCAACTGTAAAATCCGTAATCGTTAATTCATTAAAGGAACTCAAAAAACTAAAATCGGATAAATTAATCGATCAACGTATCAAAAAATTTACTTCCATGGGTGTTGTGGAAGAATTAAATTAACACATATCAAAACCGACAAGCTCTTAAAACTTGTCGGTTTTTAATTTTATGCCATGCATGTATATTGGATATTTCAGTTTTTAGGGTGGTTAACCTTTACTGTAGGTAATTTACTATATACTTATGTAGTTAGTGGCGAACTTATTTCGTCCGATTTTGTTTTTGGCGGAATTATTTTTATCTCTGGATATTTTTTTTCGCATGTTTTACATTTACATACTATTAAATATAAATGGCTCGAATTAAATATTTTAAAGCTGTTTTTGTATTTCGAGTTGGCGTCTATGTTGTTAGGCGCGTTAACTTATGTAGTGCTTTTTGTTGTAAATAATTTTATATTTTATTTTGCTCCAATCAATTTAAGTTTCAACACTTTTGCCGCAGTTTCATTTCAAATTAGCACAATATATTTTACTTGGTGTTTAATTTATTTTTTGATTAATTTTTTTAGAAACTTTAAAAAAGAAGAGATTAAAAATTTAAAAAAAGAAGCCGAATTAAAAAATCTGGAGTTTAATATCTTAAAATCACAACTAAATCCCCATTTTATGTTTAACAGTATGAATGTAATTAGGGCTTTAATTGATGAAGATACCCATAAAGCTAAAGAAGGTATTTCTAAATTAAGTAATATTTTACGAACATCTTTAACCATTGATCATCGTAAGTTTATAAGTATTAACGAAGAATTAAAGTTTATAAAAGATTATTTAGATTTAGAAAAAATGCGTTTTGAAGAGCGTTTAGAAGTTGAATTTTTAATTGATGAGGATGCTACAAAATGTTTGATTCCGCCAATGATTGTGCAAACTTTAGTTGAAAATGCTATAAAACACGGAATTTCGAAGCAGGTTAAAGGTGGTATTGTGCAGCTTATAGTAACCAAAAGTAATAATCATGTGTACATCAAAATCACTAATCCAGGTGTTTTTTCACCCTCCAACAATAGCGGAAATGGTGTTTTAAATAGTAAATTACGTTTGGCTTATTTATATAATGATAAAGCAGATTTAAAAACTGTAAACGAAAAAATTAACGAGGAAAATGTAGTGGTAACTACTTTAAAGGTTCCTATAAAATTGGGTTAATATGCAAAATAAGATAAAAACATTAATTGTAGATGATGAGCGTTTGGCTCGAAATGAAATGCAACGTTTATTAGCCGAGTGCAAGGAAATTGAGGTTATTGGTGAAGCAAATAATGGTGAGGAGGCTGTGCAAATGATTGATGAATTAAAACCTCAATTGGTTTTTTTAGATATTCAAATGCCTGGTTTAAATGGTTTTGAAGTATTAGAACAGTTGGATATCACACCGCATGTAATTTTTGTAACTGCTTATGATGAATATGCGCTTAAAGCTTTTGAAGTAAATGCTTTGGATTATTTATTGAAGCCAGTTGATTTGGAAAGACTAAAAAAAACTATACAAACCATTGCGCCTAAATTTAGCGAAACTGAAAAAGTTTTGAATGGAAACAATAAAATTTTTATTAAGGATGGAGAAAAATGTTTTTTTGTTTCGCTATCCGATGTTAGATTATTTGAATCTGAAGGGAATTATATTCGTTTGTATTTTAACAATACTAGGGTGTTGGTTTTAAAGTCGTTAAATAATTTAGATAAACGATTAGATGAAAATGAGTTTTTTAGAGCTTCTCGTAAACATATCATCAATTTAAATTGGATCGAAAAAGTGGAAAATTGGTTTAATGGTGGTTTGCGTGCAACACTAAAAACTGGTGAAGAAATTGAAATTTCCCGCAGACAAGCAGCCAAATTTAAAGATATTTTATCCTTGTAAATTGATATGAAGGCAGCATCAAATTCTATTGGTGATATTCAAAAATATTTCGAATCTAAATTGCAAAATGTTTTTGATGTATCTACTATACAAACGTATTTTTATTGGTGTACCGAGTTTTTTCTTCAATTAAAAAAAATTGATGTTAAATTAAATCCTAATTTTTTATTAAGCGAATCCGAGATTTTAAAGTTTCATTATGCTGCAAAAAAATTAGCGCAAAATACACCTATTCAATATGTTGTGGGTAAAACTAGTTTTTATCATCAAGAGTTTTTAGTAAATGAATATGTATTAATTCCGAGGCCAGAAACTGAAGAATTGGTGGACTGGGTTGTTAAAGATAAACCTAAAGGAATTATTTTGGATATAGGAACGGGTAGTGGTTGTATCGCTATTAGTTTGGCAAAATTTTTACCTAAATGTAAGGTTTATGCTTTAGATGTTAGCACAAAGGCATTGGAAGTGGCAAAACAAAATGCTAAAAATAGCCAAGTTGAAATTGAGTTTATAAATTTAGATATACTACAAGCTAAAATTAATGCCTCAATACCTCAAAAATTAGATGTAATCATCAGTAATCCTCCATACATTCCTCAAAAAGATAAAAGTTTTATGCAGGCGAATGTTTTAGAACATGAACCTCATTTGGCTTTGTTTGTTACGGATGATAATCCATTTATATTTTATCAAAAAATAATTCGGGAGGCAAGTGAGTGTTTAAATATAAACGGAATATTGTATCTTGAAATTCATGAAGATTATGCCGAAGAAATAAAGGAAATTGCAATAAATAACCATTTTAAAAACGTTGAAATACGTAAAGATTTACAGGGTAAAAATCGTATGTTAAAATGTTTTTTTTAGTGTGGTTTATCGTTATTTTAAGCTATTAACACTAAATGTTTGAATATTTTTTTTGATTTTTTACAAAAATCCTTAAAAGTTATGGCTTATAAATTCTACATTTAATTTTCTTTTATTTAGATTTGCCAATTAGTTTTTTAAAACTGGATTTGAAGTTGGATAGAATAATATGAGTGAAATGAAAAAAATTGGTGTACTTACATCTGGTGGTGATGCGCCAGGAATGAATGCCGCAATTAGAGCGGTAGTTAGAACTGCAACTTATCATAATTTAGAGGTTGTAGGAATTAAGCGTGGTTACGATGGATTAATTGAAGAGGATTTTGAACCTTTATACTCACATTCTGTAGCTAATATTTTACAAAGAGGTGGTACAATCTTAAAAAGTATGCGAAGTAAGGCTTTTATGACTGTTGAAGGAAGAGAAGCTGCTTATAAAAACTTATTGAAGCACAATATTGATGGTTTAGTAGTTATTGGCGGTGATGGTACTTTTACAGGTGCGCACGTTTTTAACAACGAACATAAATTCCCTATCATTGGTTTACCTGGTACTATCGATAACGATTTAATTGGTACTGATTTTACTATTGGTTATGATACAGCTTTAAATACTGTTATTGATGCAGTGGATAAAATTAGAGACACTGCTGATTCGCACAATAGATTGTTTATTGTGGAGGTTATGGGTAAAGATGCTGGTTTTATTGCTTTAAGAGCTGGAATTGGTTGTGGTGCTGAGGCGGTTTTATATCCCGAAAGTGATGTGTATATTGATCATTTATTGAATAAATTAAGTGATAACAAAAAAAGAAAAAAACAAAGTAGTATAGTAATTGTATCCGAAGGAGCTAAGGAGGGAAGTGCTACTGAAGTTGCTGAAATTGTTAGAAAAGCTTATCCAGAATTTGATGTAAGAGTAGTTGTACTTGGGCACATTCAAAGAGGTGGAAGTCCAACTTGTATGGAAAGAGTTCGTGCTTCTCAAATGGGTATGGTTGCAGTGGAATCTTTAATTGACGGAAAACAAGGTGTAATGGTGGGTATTGTAGATAAAAAAATTGCCTACACTCCTTTTGAAAATGCGATTAAACACACTGGTAAAATGAATGAGTATTTGTTAAAAATGACTGAAGTTTTAAGTTTTTAACCCAAACAATTTATAAATTTAAATCCGCTTTTTAGCGGATTTTTTTTGCAATTAACTCAGTAAAAAATATTATTTAAGCGATATTTATTTTACTGAAAAGAAAAACTTGGGGTACTTTGTGTTTAGCTATCCTGTGGTTTGTAAATTTTCGGCAAGGACTTAAAAAAATCATTCTATGAATATATGAATGTGTTCTGTAAAAAAATAACCTTTTTAGGTACAATAAAAAGGAGTCCGATTAATTTCCTTTATTTAAAAATTTTAACTCAAAATTTATTCCATAAGTATCTAAAAATAAACTATTTAAGTGTATGAAGTTTCATTATTTTGATATTTCTAATATTTTAGATTAAATTTAGCATGCAATAGTATGAAACTAATTGTGAAGTTAACGCTATCGGGAAACGATTTTTTTTTCAAACTAAAAAAATGTATAGACATGAGAAAAATAATTATTTATGGAATAATCACAATTCTTGTTGGACTTACTTCGTGTGAAAAAGATATTGAAACAAAACTAGACAATAGTGTTAATTATAATATTATTAAACCGTTAGATTATTTTCCTGCTTATCCAGGTTCATATTGGATTTATGATAATTATGACACTTTGAAAGTTGCAGAACAATATGAGAAGTATATTTTCAATTCTGAGGGATACACAGCGGTACCAGATTATGATACTTTGATTTTACCAAAACTTATATTAAATGGAGTATTTTTCGCTTATGTTAATGGATATTCAATTTCTAAATCAAATGCGAGTAATTATAGAGATCCAGCATTTAAGGAATTTCTTTCTTTAACTGAAGGCTCTGAATTTACAATTGGTTCTGCAATTCAAGGTCATAAGATAACAGGTAAAACAATAAAACTGGATACTACAATTAATATAGGAACGACTGAATATAAAAATGTAATAATTACTATTCAATTTGACTATGCTTGTGTTTATGGGAAAGGTGGCTCTCCAGAAGATTGTGCAACATTAAGAGAATATTATGCAAAGGATGTTGGATTAATAAAACGTGAAACAAGAAATTATCCAATAGATACTGATTTTGTTAAAGATATTGAATTGATAAAATATGAGATTAAAAAATAGGAAGTGCACAATATTGTGAATAAAGCATTGGGTTTAAGTGGTTAAAATAACCGTTCTTACCAAAATCTGCTTTGCGTCGGCGAAAAAGAACTAAGAAAGCAACTCCAAACGCTTCATATATGTATTCGTTAGCTTCAAGCATAGAACTACAAAACAACAATGATGAAACTAAAAACATTTTTCATATTGATATTAATAATATCTTCTATGTTTTCTTGCAAGGACAGTAAGGAAAGTGTGTTTACAGAAAAAACCTACCAAGACACAATAATACAAAATATTGGAGGTGTTTTAATTAGAGAGATACACTATTCGGACGACTTTACTTCTGCAGATTACGACATAAAATATTCTTATAAGAACAATCGAGACATTATTCAAGTCATTGGTAACGGTAGTTATTATTCTCAGCAACCACCTGATGATGAACAACTAATGAGGTTTGATAAATGGACGTTATTTAAAACAAGTGCAGGTAGAGATAAAGACATAATATTTATTTATGATAGCATATCGAAAAATTGGACCGAATATGAAGTGTCACCTGAGACCATTGAGAGTGAAGAATTATGGAGAGTACAAAATCTTAAAACTCGAATTGATAATTGGGACGCTGTTTCAAAGGTTACAAAAATAGATTCAAATGGAAATATCACAGTATTTTACACATTCGTTAATGAAAAATTTATCCCGTTCTTTAAAACTGGAAAACGAAATGTAATTTATAGTATAAATAAAGAAACAGGCAGACTTGAAATGACTAAAATTACAGGCAGCTAAAGTGGATAATCAATAGGCGACAGATAGAATTCCAGATACTAACACATAAAAACTAAACCGAAGTGAGGCTTAGCGGAATATTGGCTTTAGTTTGTGTTGATTATAATGGAGGTAGCCAGGATGTGGTTATTATGGAGTTTTATATAATTTTGGGTTAGGTTAATCTGGATTTAAAAAATAACTACAAAAAATACATAAGCTAATGACAAACAACGATTGGATTTTAAAAGATAAAAAATATATTTGGCATCCATTTACTCAGGAAAAACTTGCGCCTAATAATATTCCAATTGTTAAAGGTAAAAAAGCATGGTTATATGATGCCGAGGGGAATAAATATTTGGATTTTATTAGTTCATGGTGGGTAAATACTTTAGGGCACTCAAACAAGCATATAAATAAAGCAATTGTACAACAAATTAAACAGTTGGAACATTGTATTTTTGCTGGTTTTACGCATCCTAAAGCTATAGAATTATCCGAGAAAATTTGTGCTAAACTAGGTGGCGATTTTACAAAAGTATTTTTTAGCGATAATGGTTCTACTGCAAATGAAGTAGCTTTAAAAATGGCCATACAATTTTACTACAACAACAATAAAATTAAGCCAAAGGTTATTGCTTTTCACAACAGTTATCATGGTGATACTTTTGGCGCAATGAGTACTTCTAGCCGTAACGAATTTAATGCGCCGTTTCAAAAAAATTTATTTGAGGTATATCATCTAGATATTCCTACAGATGAAAATTGGAATGAAGTATTTAAAAAATTTAAAGCCTACATTAAAAATAAAGATGTTGCAGCCTTTGTTTTTGAGCCGCTTTTACAAGGTGTAGCAGGAATGCAAATTTATAAGGCAAAGTACTTAAATGAAATGATTAGCTATTGTAAAAAAAATCAAGTTATAACTATTGCAGATGAGGTTTTTACGGGGTTTTATCGTACAGGAACTTTTTTTGCAATCGATCAATTATCCGTTCAGCCAGATATTATTTGTTTATCAAAAGGTTTAACAGCAGGTTATTTGCCATTAGGTATAACGGTTACAAATTTGGATATTTACAATGCATTTTACTCTAACGATAAACTAAAAACTTTTTTTCACGGGCATTCCTACACTGGTAATCCGATAAGTTGCGCAGTTGCTTGTGCCAGTTTAAATTTGTTAGAGGATAAAAAAATTCAAACTAAAATTCGAAAAATAAATCAATGGCATCAAAAGTTTGCAAATGATTTTTTAATACATCAACCACAATTTAAAAATATTAGAATTATAGGGACAGTTTTGGCTTTTGATTTTAACAATAACGAAGAAGGAACATATTTTAATACAGCAGGAGATATTTTATATAAATTTTTTATCAACGAAAATATTATTTTACGTCCCTTGGGTAATACTTTATATTTTACACCACCTTATTGTATTACATCAAATGATTATAAAACAGTTGTAAATGCTGTAATTAAACTAAGTAAAAATACTTAATTAACAATTTGTACTTTATAACATAACAAGAAATTAATATAAATTTTATTGATGATTTTGTTATATTTAAATTCAAATTTTTTTAAGTGATCAAAACTACAACTGCAAGTATTGAGATTGTTCAAAATCAAAACGTAATTTTAGAAAAAGCTAAAACAAAGTCTTTTTTTAAAAAAGCTTATATTTTGGAAAATTCGCTTGCAATAAAACACTTAATTAAAGGTAATGATTTGCCAATTGTAGTGGATTTATCTAAGATTGATAATATTCCTTTTTTGGGTTTGTATCGTTTTATTCATCAAAAAAGTTTGTTGGTAAAAAATCATTTAGTTTTTGTGATGAATTCAAAATATAAACTTGGTTTGTGTAAATTTTTGTATTTTATGATTAAACCAAAAAATAAAGATTTAAAAATTTTTAATTCGCGTGAAGATGCTATAAAATGGGTAAGTTCTTATTCAGTTAAATCAAAATAAACGTTTAATAATAACCTTAGTTCGATTAAAATTTCATTACTATCAGTTTTTGCTTACTGTACTCTTTTATAGTTTGAATAATTCCTCCAGTTCCTAATCCCGATTGTTGTTGTCCGCCAAATGGCATCCAATCTGTTCTAAATGCCGAATGATCATTAATTACTACTGTTGAGGCTTTTATACTAGATACTATTTCTTGTAAATCAGTAAGTTCATTTGTAAATACAGCCGATTGAAAATGATAAGGTGTTTGATTAATTAAATCAATGGCATCATCCCAATTTTCATACGCATAAACGCATAAAACTGGACCAAAAATTTCTTCGGTAGAAACTTTTGCATCAAAAGGAGGGTTGTAGATTACCGTTGGAGCATATACTGTATCACTTAATTTTTCACCACCTATCCATAAATCAGCTCCTTCTTTAATAGCTTCTTTAACCCATTTGTGCACTCTGTCGGTTTCTTGTTTATTTATCAACGAGCCAATTTGAGTATTTTCTTCAAATGGATTTCCAATTTTTAAACTTTCAATTTCGGGTAAAAGTTGATGATAAATTTCATTTATTTTAGAATGGTGCACCCATACTTTTTGAACGGATACACATACTTGTCCGGCGTGATAAAATGCGCCTTTTACTAAAGGATTTAACCATTTGTGCAGTGTTGCCGAAGGGTGAATTAAAACAGATGCCATTCCGCCGTGCTCCAAAGCGCATCGTGTACCAGGATGTAATTTTTTTCGTAAACTCCAACCAACTTTTGCTGATCCAATAAAATTTACAAAGCTAAAGCGTTTATCTCCAACTAATTTTTCGGTAATAGTGTTTTCACAAATTACAACTGTAAGCCAATTTTGAGGCAATCCTGCAATTTGTAATAATTCCTGTAATTTTAAAGCAGATAAAGGTGTTTTTAAAGATGGTTTTAAAACTACCGGACAGCCAGCTGCAATGGCAGTAATTGCTTGATGTATTAATAAATTTACTGGGTGATTAAAGGCGCTAATGGCTAAAACAACTCCAATAGGTTCATGAGTTGTGAAAGCCCATCGGTTTTGCGATGCAACACTCAATCCCATTGGGATTTCATCTCCATGAATATGATAAATACCTTGAATCGCTAATTTAATACCTTCAATTGCTCTGTTAACTTCAATTTTGGAATCAATTAAAGGCTTTCCACCTTCAGATATAGCCAAATCAACTATATGATCAAATTCATTTTTAAATAAACCTACTAAATTCTCCAGTACCTTAACACGCTCAAATTTTGGTAAACCTAAAGGATATTGCTGATGTAATTCAAAAGCCTTTTGAATGCTATTTTCAATTTCTTCCAAAGTATGAAATGGAATTTCTTGTATTAATTTATTATCAAATGGCGAATAAACTTTTAACATATACAAAATATAAAAAAAGCTGTCCTAGGACAGCTTTTGGTGATTTAATCCAATTTTAAAACAGCTAAAAATGCACTTTGGGGAACTTCTACATTACCTACTTGTTTCATTCGTTTTTTACCTGCTTTTTGTTTTTCTAATAATTTTCGTTTACGAGAAATATCACCACCATAACATTTTGCAGTTACGTCTTTACGTAAAGCTTTTACGGTTTCACGTGAAATAATTTTAGAGCCTAAAGCGGCTTGTATGGCAATATCAAATTGTTGACGAGGAATTAAAGTTTTTAATTTTTCGCAAATTCTTTTACCCAAATGATAAGCATTATCTGCGTGTATTAAGGCAGATAGGGCGTCTACTTGTTCTCCGTTTAATAAAATGTCCATCTTTTTTAAATTGGATTGGCGCATTCCATTCATAAAGTAATCAAATGATGCATATCCTTTAGAAATCGATTTTAATCTGTCGTAAAAATCAAAAACAATTTCACTTAAAGGCATGTCAAAAGTTAACTCTACTCTGTCGGTTGATAAATATACCTGATTAACCAATTCACCACGTTTTTCGATAGCTAAAGTCATAATTGCTCCAACAAATTCCGATTTTGTAATAACTTGAGCCCTGATATACGGCTCTTCAACATAATCAATGTAGTTAGGCTCAGGTAATTCCGATGGATTATTAACTTTAATGATGTTACCTGCAGTAGTTTTGCAAATGTAAGATACGTTAGGGACGGTAGTGATAACATCCATATCAAACTCACGTTCCAATCTTTCTTGTACAATTTCCATGTGCAACATTCCTAAAAATCCACATCTAAATCCAAATCCTAATGCAGCAGAACTTTCTGGTTCAAATGTTAAAGAAGCATCGTTTAGTTGCAATTTTTCTATAGATGTTCGTAAGTCTTCATAATCTTCGGTGGAGATAGGGAATATACCAGCAAAAACCATAGGTTTTACGTCCTCAAAACCGCTTATTCCTTCACTACAAGGATTATTCACATGGGTTAATGTGTCACCAACTTTAACTTCTTTTGCTTCTTTTATTCCCGAAATAATATAACCAACGTTTCCTGCGCTTACTTCTTTTCTGGGTTCTAAATCTAATTTTAAACAACCTATTTCATCGGCATTATATTTTTTGCCAGTATTGATAAATTTTACTTCATCGCCTTTTTTAAGTGTTCCATTTATAATTCTGTAATAGGCTATAATTCCTCTAAAAGGGTTAAAAACCGAATCAAAAACTAATGCTTGTAATGGCGCATCGGGATCACCTTTTGGTGCAGGAACGCGGTGGATAATTGCCGATAGAATATCATTGATACCCATCCCTGTTTTTCCAGATGCTGGGATGATATCCTCGGATTTACAGCCAATTAAATCTATAATTTGATCTTTAACTTCTTCAGGTTGCGCACCAGGTAAATCCATTTTGTTTAAAATCGGAATAATTTCTAGGTCGTGCTCTAAAGCCAAATACAAATTAGAAATTGTTTGAGCTTGTATACCTTGTGCGGCATCTACAATTAATAAAGCTCCTTCACATGCCGCAATACTTCTGGAAACTTCATATGAAAAATCTACATGCCCCGGAGTATCAATTAAATTTAATATATATTCTTCGCCTTCAAAATTATATTTCATTTGAATGGCCTTGCTTTTTATAGTAATTCCTCTTTCACGTTCCAAGTCCATATCGTCTAAAGTTTGCTCTTGCAAATCTCTATCGCTAATTGTTCCTGTAACTTGTAATAATCTATCTGCTAAAGTACTTTTACCATGATCGATGTGTGCAATGATGCAAAAATTCCTAATGTTTTTCATAAAATTTTACCTTGGGAAATATTAGTTTTGGTATTTCCACAATTTTGCAAATTTAAGCATTGATTATTTGTAATACTTGTATTTACAAAAAAATATTTGCACAAATTAGTTTTAAAATTACTAAAAGTTTTAACTTTAAACCATTTGTATATTTAATTGTTAAATTTTGAGCAAATTTAGTTTCGGTTTTAAATTGTTATTTTTTTTAACAGTATTAACAATATTGCTGTATTTAACCGAATTGTTTTTTGATTTTGGATTGAAAAACAACATGAATATTAAGTTGAGTTTTGAACAAAAAACTTCAGATGATTTTGATGGGGTTGTTCATGGTCCTTGTGAGCCTTTATTTTCGATAGATCCCGAAATTATTCAAGATTTAACAGGACTTAAATTGCTTAATATTGCCCAACGACATACTGATTTTGCAGATAATTATTTGCAATTGTATTTGTATTTAAAAAAACATCCTAAAACTAAATTTGTATTGTTGTATGTTACGCCCGAGAGTTTTGATGTTAGATTTAATACTTTTCATTCGTACAGATATGCACCTTATTTAAACGATCCTGAGGTGATTGATGTGGTTAAAAATTTAGATCCAAAATTTGCTAAATGGTTGTTTTTGCCCATGATGAAATATTCCTACTATAATTATTATAAAAATTATGAAGTTGTTCAAGGGTTAAAACATTGGTTGCAAAAAGATTCTGTACCTTATTTTTCTAAAGGTTATGCGCAACATGCAGATTCAAAAGTTGTTACAGGATATACTCTTCCTCAAAATTTAATTTTTCACAACTTTGTTTCAACTACAGAGTTGGAAAATAGACAGTTGTTTTATGATTTGTATGAGGAAAATCCAATTTTTATTTGGGATGTAAATAGGGAGAAGTATTTACTTAAAATTATTGATTTGTGTAAAAATTACAATACTAAGCTAATTTTATTGGAATCGCCAGTTTATACTAAAGGTGTTCAAAATCAATCTAATCGTGATAGTATTTTGTTTAAAATTAAATCTTTAGCGCTTAAAAATCAAGTGCCTTTTTGGTTGTTTAATTATTTATCTATGAATAATAATCAAGAAAATTTCGTAAGTGCTTTAATTTTATCTAGAAAAGGAACTTTACATTTTATGCCTATTTTATCGGATTCTTTAAAGTTGTATTTTAAATAATTTACTACCTATTTTAATCTACTAAATCAATAGGGTATATAAATTATAGAAATTAATTATAAACTTATATGGAAATTAGATAAAAAAAACTTAGTTTTGTAAGCTGTTGAAAATATATTTGCAACATTAAAAGCATATTTAAGAAACAAAACAACTCAAAATACAATGCAAAGTTTTAGATCAGAATTAGAAAATCCTATTGTTCAGCAAGACATTTTAGACTTAGAACAAAAAATTGCAAAGTTTAAATTAGGTCAGATTGACGAAGAAAAATTCCGTAGTTTACGATTAGCTCGTGGTGTTTATGGGCAACGTCAACCAGGAGTTCAAATGATAAGAATTAAAATTCCGTTTGGAAAAATGACAACTGATCAGTTGTTAAGAATTTCTGATGTAAGTGATAGATATTCTACAGGTAGATTACATACAACAACCCGCCAGGATATACAAATTCATTACGTTTCTTTGGATCAAACTCCAGAGTTATGGGCAGAATTAGAAATGAGTAACGTTACTTTACGTGAAGCTTGTGGTAACACAGTTCGTAACGTAACTGCTGCGGTAGATGCGGGTATTAACCCGGATGAACCATTTGATGTTTCTCCTTATGCTCAAGCAATTTTCGAATATTTCTTGCGTAATCCTATAAGCCAAGAAATGGGTCGTAAATTTAAAATTGCTGTTTCTGCATCCGAAAAAGATGAAGCATTTACTTTTATGCACGATATAGGTTTGATTCCTAAAATTAAAACTGTAAACGGAAAAGAAGTAAGAGGATTTAAAGTAATGTTAGCAGGTGGTTTAGGTGCGCAAGGTCGTGTTGCTGATGTTGCTTACGAATTTTTAGAGGAAGAAAAAACAATTCCGTTTATCGAAGCTTGTATTAGAGTTTTTGATAGATTTGGTGAAAGATCTAAAAGGCAAAAAGCGAGAATTAAATTTTTATTAATCGATTGGGGATTAGAGAAATTTATGGAAGAGGTACAAAAGGTTTTACCTTCTATCGCTAATAAAACTGTTGCAATTGATACTACTAAAGTAATTTCCTTACCTAATCCAAATTACAAAAAAGCACCAGAGGTGGTGATTGAAAACGAAACTGAATACAACAATTGGTTACGTGGTAATGTGGTTGAACAAAAACAAAAAGGTTTTTACAGTGTTCGTATCAAATTAACTAATGGTGATTTTTACACTGATCAGGCCAGAAAATTAGCGGAATTGGTTAAGGATTATGCTGCGGATGATATTCGTGTGAGTGTAAATCAAGGTTTAATTTTAAAGTTTGTAGAAAAAGATTCGTTAAAATACGTTTTCTCTAAATTAAAAGAGTTTGGTTTAGCTAAAATTGGTTTTGATGGTGTGGCGGATGTTACGGCTTGTCCAGGAACTGATACTTGTAATTTAGGTATTGCGGATAGTGTACATACTGCTCAAGTTATCGAGGAATTTATTGCGGAACAATACAGCGAATTGGTATTTAACAACGATATCAAAATTAAAATTTCAGGTTGTATGAACTCTTGCGGTCAGCATTCCTTAGCATCTATTGGTTTCCATGGTAGTACTTTAAAGGTGGGGAATAAAATTTTACCTGCTTTACAAGTTTTAATTGGCGGCGGACCAACTGGTGATGGAGGTGGTGTTATTGCCGAAAAAGTTATTAAAGTACCTAGTAAGCGTGTGAAACAAGTAATTGCTACTATTTTAGACGATTATAACGATAAAAAATCCGATGGGGAATACTTCCATTCTTATGCTACGCGTCAGGAGCCAATGTATTTTTATAACTTATTAAAACCTTTTGCGGATTTAACTAACATTAATGATGAAGATTATATCGACTGGGGACATGATGCAGATTATATTAAAGCAATTGGTATTGGTGAGTGTGCAGGTGTTGTAATTGATTTAGTTGCTACTTTATTTTTGGATGTGGAAGAAAAATTAAATATTGCTGAAAAAACTTTACAAGATGGTAAATATGCTGATGCTATTTATCATTCATACAGCTCAATGATTAACGCTGGTAAAGCTTGTTTAACTTCTATTGGTGTTGCAACTAATACACAAGCTGGTGTGGTGAGTTTAGTGGACGAAAATTTAGTGAATGCTGAGGTAAATGCTTTAAAAATTAATGGTTCGTTTGCAGATTTGGTTTTTGAAATGAACAATCATGAGCCATCTAAAGAATTTGCATCTCAATACTACCAAAATGCTCGCGCATTTTATAACACTGTTTTAGCTTTTAGAGAGGAGCAATTAAAAGCTAACTAAAAATTAGATAAATGCTTTTAAAAAAAAATAAAATACCAAAACTAACTTTAGTGGGTGCAGGTCCGGGTGATCCGGACCTCATCACATTAAAAGGTATTAAAGCTATTAAAAGTGCCGATGTAATTTTATATGATGCTTTAATTGCTGAGGAATTATTAAATTATGCTTCTAAACAAGCTCTTAAAATTTATGTTGGAAAACGTGGCGGAACCAATTACATTGCGCAGGAAGATATTCATAAATTAATTGTGGATAAGGCTTTTGAGCACGGACATGTGGTACGTTTAAAAGGGGGCGACCCTATGGTTTTTGGTAGAGGACATGAGGAGTTGGATTATGCAAAAGCTTTTGGTTTGGAAACTGCTATTGTTCCTGGTATAACTAGTGCAATTGCTGTTCCCGAAATGCAAGAAATTCCGGTTACTAAACGTGGTGTGAGCGAAAGTTTTTGGGTATTAACTGCTACAACGCAAGATGGCAGATTATCCAAAGATTTGCATTTAGCAGCTCAATCCAAAGCTACTGTGATTGTTTTGATGGGGGTGCATAAAATTAAACAAATTGTTGCTTTATACACTGGTTTACAAAAACATAATTTACCTATTGCAGTGATACAAAATGGTACTTGTAAGAACGAAAAAATTGCTATAAGTACTATCGAAAATATTGAGGAGGTGATTATCGAACAAAATATTCAATCTCCAGCTATTATTGTGATTGGTGATGTGGTTTTAGAACATCCAAGTGTGTTGGAAAAAATAACTAACGAACAAGTAATGAAGAATTTAGCCTAATGACTGATAAAAATACTTTGTATCCTATTTTTTTAAAAACCTACCAGTTAAATACTGTAATTGTGGGAGGAGGAGAAATTGGCTACGAAAAAGTAAGTTTTATGCTAAAAAATTCGCCGGATGCTAATATTACTTTAATTGCAATTAAGGTTTGTGAGGATATTTGGGAATTAGAAAAAAAAATACCCAATCTAAAAGTTTACGAGCGTGCTTTTAAACAAAAAGATTTAATAGGAACCAACTTGTTAATTTTAGCTACCAACAATATTAAATACGATGCTGCGGTAATTAATTTAGCACACCGTTACAATATTTTGTGTAATGCAGCGGATAAACCCGAATTATGCGATTTTTATTTAGGAAGCATTATTTCGCGTGGGGATTTAAAAATTGCTATTTCTACCAACGGAAAATCGCCTACTTTGGCTAAACGTATGCGCCAGTATTTGGAGCATGCTTTGCCAGATAATACGCAGGAATTGATAAATAATTTAACCAATATTCGCAATAAATTAAAAGGTGATTTTAAATTTAAGGTGGAGGCTTTAAACAATGTTACCAAAATTTTATCGAACTCGGACGATGAATATTTACAAAATTAAACAGACAAACTTTTTTTTGTCTAACTCAAAAAATACAATATGAAATGAGCCATGACCCGTTTGGACACAAACACAAATGAGTATAAGGCGTAACATGTTCATGAACTCAATTAAAAATAAATGCTACGTGAATAATAGCATATGATACCTAAAAATTAAAAATTATATTCATATGAATATCCAAGATTTAAGTAAAAAATACGCTAGCTTATCCATCGAAAAAAGAATCGAGGAGTTGTTTAAGGATTATGCATCCGATGATATTGTTTTTACATCTTCTTTTGGAACAACTGCTGGTATTTTGTTGTATTTGGTGAATAAAATTAATCCGCAACAAGCTATTTATTTTTTAGATACAACTTATCATTTTAAGGAAACAATCGATTATAAAAACGAATTAAAGGATTTGTTGGATTTAAATATAGTGGAAGTTTTGCCCGAGGCTTGGAAAAACGAATTCACTAAAAATGATCAAACTTGGACTAAAGATCCAGATTTGTGCTGCTCTATTAATAAAGTAGAGCCAATGGATAAATTAAAGGTGGGTAAAAAAATTTGGATTAGTGGTTTGTTGGCTTTCCAAAACGAACACCGTAAAAATTTAGATATTTTTGAGGAAAAAAAAGATATCAATAAGTTTTATCCAATAATTGATATGACTGCTCAAGAGGTAAAAGATTTTTATATTAATAATAACATTCCCTTACATCCATTGCAAAATCAAGGTTATTCATCAGTAGGTTGTGCGCAATGTACTGTTAAAGGTGAAGGACGAAATGGACGTTGGAATAATTTAAATAAAACAGAGTGTGGTTTACACTTGTAAAGTTTTAAATATGAGTTTTGTAAGTTTAGAGGATAAATACAATCATTTAAAAAGTTTAATACAACTGGCTAAAATTGATGGAAATTTTAGTTTGTCGGAATTAAGCTATATTGTTTGGGTAGCGCAAAAAATGGAGGTTTCGATGGGTGAATTACAAAGTTTAATTGCAGATAGAGAAAATTACAATTTTGATATTAGCGAAGAGGCTAAAATTAGTCAGTTACACCAGTTGTTATCCTTAATTCATTTGGATACTACAGTGCACGATGATGAAATTAAATATATAGAAGAAATCATTGATCAAATGGGTTTCAATTCATATTCTAAAAAATTATTGGATTATTACACTCAAAAATCTGTTGAAAATCTCGAGTTAAATGAGTTTAAGAATTTGTTAATCAATTAAAATTAGATTTTTTAATTTAAAACCATGCACTAGCACACCACTAATTCCTTTTACTCAGTCAAAAAATTGACTATTCGAAAATATACAGAGTTCTTAGCTATATCCTATTTTTAGCAACAGTAAAATAAAGGCTTTGGTAAAATGTAAAGTCCTTTATATAATTTTGATTTATGAGTTTTTTATCTATTTTTGGAAAACAAAAATGTTATCTTTTTAAAGTATTGAGAAAACCTTCACCAATAGGTGAAATAAACGAAACTCAATTGCGAAATCGTTAACAATGATGTTGGGTGCAAGTGTAAAAAGACAACGACCCGAAAGAAAACAGCGGACTGAAACAAGAAAAAGAGTAAACCATTTTGACAGGTGAACAAGGACATAGAAACCATATAACAATTGGACAACAAGTAAGCCGACACTCATTGCGGACCCTTCTGTATTTTTTATTTTTCCCACCGCACTTTTTTTTAATTCAATTTTTTACCAACCGCACGGTCAAGCACATTTGGTTTTTGCCGACACACAAAGCCAACGCTAAAAAACCAAAAGAGCTTGCCCTAACCCACTGCACACAAACAGAATGATTATTTAAATGCTCATTTAGTGAGATAATAAATTTTTATACTTAATTTTGCAGACTATAAACAAGTTCAAGAATGAACCGAATAAAAGACGTTTTAGAACAGAAAGGTATTAAACAAAAATGGTTGGCTGACCAATTAGGTAAGAGTTATAATATGGTAAACTCTTATGCTCAAAACAGACGACAACCAAGTTTAGAGGACTTATACAAGATTGCTGAAATCCTTAATGTAGAAGTCAAAGAATTATTAATTGAAAGAAAAGCACATTAAAATATGGACGGAACAAGTCTGACACCAGAACAAGAAAAATTGAACGCATTGCGACAGGTATTGCCCGAAGTTTTTAGCGAAGGAAAAATTGATTGGGAAAAGCTAAAAGCTACACTTGGAGAAGACATAAACTTTTCCAATGAACGCTATGTATTGAATTGGGCAGGTAAAAGTGATGCTTTCAAAGTATTGCAAACCCCAACAACAAAAACGCTTGTTCCAGCCAAAGACGAAAGTTTAAACTTTGACGAGACAGAAAACATTTTTATTGAGGGCGAAAACTTGGAAGTGCTGAAAGTATTACAAAAAAGCTACTTCGGGAAAGTGAAAATGATTTATATAGACCCACCTTACAACACAGGCAACGACTCTTTTATTTACCCCGACAAGTTTAGTGAAAGCAAAGCCTACTATGAAAAACGTGTTGGCGACAAAGACGAAGAAGGCTATATGACTAAAGATGGTATGTTCAAAAAGAACAGCAAAGAAAATGGACAATACCACAGCAATTGGCTAAATATGATGATGCCAAGATTGTATTTGGCTAAAAATCTTCTACGTCAAGATGGTTCAATTTTCGTTTCAATTGATGATAATGAATTACATAATCTTAGACTTTTGCTTAATGAAATTTTCGGTGAAGAGAATTTTGTTGCCCAAATTACAAGAGCTACAGGAACCCCAACAGGAGGCGGTGGTGCAAAACCTATAGTAAATGAAATGGACTATCTATTAGTGTATTCAAAATCACCAAATCTTAAATTTACGGGGACAACACTTACAGAGGAGGAAAGTGCAATATATGACAAAGAAGATGAGAATGGAATTTATTTAATAAGACCTTTACGAAGAACAGGTGGCGAAGATAGACGTGAAGACAGACCTACAATGTATTACCCCCTTATTGCACCTGATGGAACTGAAGTGTTTCCTATTGCACCTGCAGGTTATGAAAGTAGATGGATTTGTGGTAAAGAAAAATTTGAAGAATTAAATAAGGCTAATCTAATTGAATGGAAACAAAATGGAAACAATGAATGGATTGTTTACCAAAAATTTTATTTGGAAGGTAGATTAAAACAACCAGGAAATCTCTGGACTAAGGTGGAAGGAAATAAAAAAGCAACAAGAGATGTGAGAGATTTATTTGAAGGCAAAAAAGTATTTGACTTCCCAAAACCAGTAGGTTTTATTTCTAAAATCCTGCAAATTTCTACAGATTCAGAAGATATTGTGCTTGATTTTTTTGCAGGTTCAGGTTCAACTGCTCACGCAATAATGAGTACAAACAAAGATGAAAAAACAAACCGAAAATATATTAGTGTTCAGCTTCCAGAATTATGTGATGAAAAAAGCGAAGCTTATAAATCCGGCTACAAAACCATAGCTGAAATAAGTAAAGAAAGAATCCGTAAAGCAGGAAAGAAAATCGGGGAAGAAATTCAAGCAGAAATTAAAAAGATAGAAGCAGAAATTAAAAAATTGCAAGGGGAATTACCTACCGAAGAAACCAAAACGGAAATTGAAAACCTCAAAACTAAAATTGAACAATTAAAAAATCAAGATTTAGGTTTCAAAGTATTAAAATTAGAAGAAAGCAATTTCAAACAATGGCAACAAATTGAGGGTAAAGATGCTAAAGCACTTGCCGAGCAAATGAAATTGTTTGTTGACCCTGTTTCTGAATCGGCTACCATTGAAAATATGGTTTATGAGTTGTTGCTAAAAAGTGGTAAAGACTTGAACAGTCAAATTGAAAAGAAAGATAGTTTTTTCAAAATCAACGATACTGAATTGGTTTTGCTATTGGAAAAGGCAACCCAAGAAATCATTGAAGCCGTGATTGCCGAAAAACCTATCAAAGTAATTGCTTTAGACAAACTTTTTAAAGGGAACGACCAACTGAAAACTAATACAGTCCTGCAAATGAAAGATGCACGGATTGAATTTAAAACAATATAGCTATGCTTCAAAATATAAAAATAGAAGGATTTAAGTCTATCAAAACATTGGATTTGAAACTAAGTCCAATAAACCTATTGATAGGTTCAAATGGGGTTGGTAAGTCCAATTTCATTTCCTTTTTCAAATTGGTAAATAACATCTACGAACAAAGGCTTCAACAGTACTCCTTGAAAAGTGGTGTTGACAATTTGCTTCATTATGGCCGCAAAAACACTGCTGAAATAAAGGGCTATTTGAATTTTGGCAATAATGCTTATCAATTTAATTTGTTACCATCTGACGAAGGCTCTTTGTTTATTGGCAGAGAAGATAGTCTATTAAATTATCAAACTCAATACAGTAAGACTTTCTATGAAGAAAACATAAAAGAAAGTTTAATTAAGGGATCTTCAACCCAAAGAAATAAATATTTAAGTGAACATCTTGAAAGCTACAAAATTTACCATTTTCACGATACGAGTAGTTCAGCTCCTTTACGTTCTAAAGCCAATACCAATGACAATAGAAGTTTAAAAGAAGATGGCGGTAATCTACCTGCTTATTTATATTACTTGCAAGAGAAACACCCTTTGAATTTTAAACGAATAGAAAAAATTATTCAATCGGTTGTTCCTTTTTTTGATAGATTTAATTTATCTCCTGCTTTTTTAGATGAGGAAAAAATACTCTTAGAATGGACTGAAAAAGAGCATCCTGAAACGTACTTTAACGCCAATCATTTATCTGATGGTAGTTTACGTTTTATTGCATTAGTTACTTTATTGATGCAACCCAAACTGCCAAAGGTTATCATTATTGATGAACCTGAATTGGGATTACATCCAACAGCCATAAACAAACTATCAGGTCTAATAAAATCTGCCGCAGCAAAGGATTGTCAAGTTATTGTTTCTACACAATCCGTAACGCTACTTAATAACTTTGAAGCCGAAGACATTATTACGGTTGATAAGGAAGATAATCAGTCTGTTTTCAGAAGGTTGGACAAGGAAGTGTTAAGCAATTGGATAGAAGATTATTCAATCGGTGAATTATGGACTAAAAGTATTATTAAAGGACAGCCACTATGAAAAGATTAATAATAGTAGTAGAGGGCGATACTGAAAAAGAATTTGTTGATAAAGTATTAAGTCCTTATTTATACGCAAAAGGTTTGCTAAGTGTGAATTGTTTTAAAATAAAACATACCAAAGGTGGATTGACAAAATACCAGCATCTAAAAACAGATTTAATTAACTGTGTTTATGAAAGCAATGTATTGGTTTCGACTTTAATTGATTTTTATGCATTGCCTAAAGATTTTCCTAAGTATGAAGAAGCAAAGACAATTGTTAATAGAGCAAATAAATTGGCTTTTTTGGAAAAAGCAATAGTAGAAGATATAGAAGCAGAAAAAGAAAATTCATTTCCAAATTTGCTACCATACATTCAACTTCACGAATTTGAAGCCTTAGTTTTTTCTTCAATAGATGCAATCAAATCGCTATACTCAAATGAAGATGCAAAATTCAATGAGTTGGAACAAATTATAGCTGCATATCCGAATCCAGAAGACATTAACGACAGTCCACAAACAGCCCCCTCAAAAAGGCTCAAGAATAACCAGTTAATCAGAGGGTACAATAAAGTTAATGATGGAATTATGATTATTGAAGAAGCAGGAATTGACGCTGTTCTAAGTAAGTGTCCGAGATTTAAAACTTGGGTTGAAACATTAATTGAAAAAGTGAAAGAATGAAATTAACCTTTGAATCCAATCTCAATTATCAGCAGGATGCGATAAAATCCATAACGGATTTATTTGAAGGGCAACCTTTGGAGGATTCTATTTTAGAATTTAATCTAAAGGAAGAAGGTACTTTGAATTTGATAAATGGAGTAAGTAATAACCTTATTTTGTCGGAAGAACAAATCCTTACCAATCTACAGACCATTCAAGCCAATAACGAAATAAAAATTTCGGATAAATTGGACGGTATGCACTTTTCAGTAGAAATGGAAACAGGCACAGGAAAAACCTATGTATATCTGCGTACCATTTACGAACTGAATAAATTGTATGGTTTTAAAAAGTTTGTGATTGTTGTTCCTTCGGTGGCTATTCGTGAGGGAGTTTTGAAAAACTTAGAAATCACACACGAGCATTTTCAAACGCTTTACGACAATGTGCCTGTAAATTTTCAGGTGTACGACAGTTCCAAAGTTTCCACTTTGAGAGGTTTTGCCACTACCAACAACATAGAAGTTTTAGTAATCAACATTGATTCATTTGCCAAAGATGAAAACATTATCAATAAACCCAATGATAAGCTGAACGGACAAAAACCAGTGGAGTTTATTCAGGCTACCCACCCTATTGTAATAGTGGACGAGCCACAAAATATGGAAACCTTAAAGCGTATTGCAGCTATTGAGAACTTAAAAGCACTTTGTACGCTTCGCTATTCGGCAACCCACAGAAATCAATACAATCTTACTTACAGTCTAAACCCAGTAAAAGCTTATGATTTAGGTTTGGTAAAACAAATTGAAGTAGATTCTATCATTGAAGAAAATGCCTACAATGATGCCTTTGTTTCAGTAGAATCAATCACAGCAACTAAGACCAAAGTAACCGCTAAAGTTTCTATAAACAGCAACGAAAACGGAGGTGTAAAAAAGAAAACGCTTACTGTAAAAGTTGGTGATGATTTATATAAACTTTCTAACGAAAGAGAAATATATGTAGACGGCTATATCATTGAGGAAATTGATGCGGTAAATCAATGTATTTCTATTTCAAACGGAAACTTATTGTACAAAGGCGACAGCCAAGGCGGATTGACTGATGAAGTAATGAAGTTTCAAATCCGCAAAACAATAGAGGAACATTTAAAGAAAGAAAAGCGACTTAATAAATTAGGCATAAAAGTTTTGTCCTTGTTTTTCATTGACAAAGTTGCGAATTACCGAAACTATGATTCAACAGGAAATCCTGTAAAAGGAAAATTTGCCGAATGGTTTGAAGAAATTTATCAGGAATATGTTTCAAAGCCAGCCTTTAAGGAATTAGATAAATTTCCAGTTGAGGAAACTCACAACGGTTATTTCTCGCAAGACAGCAAAGGAAAAGTAAAAGACACTTCAGGAGAAACCAAAGCAGATGACGACACTTACAGTTTGATAATGAAAGACAAAGAAAAATTGTTGGGCTTAGACAATTCTTTGCGTTTCATTTTTTCGCATTCTGCATTACGAGAAGGTTGGGACAATCCGAACGTATTTCAGATTTGTACTTTAAACGAAACCAAGTCATACATTAAAAAACGTCAAGAGATTGGAAGAGGTTTACGTTTAGCAGTTGACCAAACAGGTAAACGAACCTATGACCAAAATATAAACCGTTTGACTGTAATTGCCAATGAAGCCTATGACGATTTTGCCAAAGCATTGCAAAAAGAAATTGAAGAAGATTGTGGGGTTTCATTTACAGGCAGAATTAAAAACAAGCAAACAAGAACAGCTATCAAGTACCGCAAAGGTTTTGAAGCTGACCCGAAATTCTTGGAGATTTGGGAAAAACTGAAAAAGAAAACCACTTACCGAGTTGATTATAAAACAAACGAGTTAATTACTTTGGCTGCAAAAGCCATAAAAGATTTACCTGAAATCAAATCGCCTTCCATTCGTTCCACAAAGATTGGAATTACAATGACGGATGAAGGCGTAGGAACAAACTATGTTGGTGAGAAAGTAGAATCTTATGGCGGTTACTCTTGGAAAATCCCTGATGTTTTAGGCTACATTCAGAGTAAAACAGAATTGACCCGTTCCACGATTGAAGAAATATTAAGCAAGTCAGGCAGAATAGTAGATATTATTATCAATCCGCAATTGTTTTTAGACTTGGCTACAATAGCTATAAAACGGACTTTGTATGATTTAATGATTGACGGAATTAAATATCAAAAAATCGGTGGTTCTGAATATGAAATGGCATTGTTTGAAGCCCAGGAGTTGGAAGTTTATTTGAACGACTTTTCATTTAAAGTTTCAGAACCTTCAAAAACCATTTATGAAGAATTTGTTCCATTAGATTCGGGAGTTGAAAGCAAGTTTGCTCAAGACTGTGAAACCAGTGAACAAATAAAATTCTATTTTAAACTGCCAAATTGGTTTAAAATACCAACCCCGATAGGAAATTACAACCCCGATTGGGCATTGGTATTTGAGGACGACAAGAAAATATATTTTGTAGCGGAAACCAAAGACACAGGAACACCACAAGTTGACTTATCAAAACTAAGTGGAGACGAACAAATGAAAATCAAATGTGGGAAAGCTCATTTCAACGAGTTTGATGACTTAGAATATAAGGTAGTAAACAAAGTAGGACAATTAATTGAATAATGGTTGTTTCGTTAGCCATATCATCAGCCGTTTCATTTTTAGTAGGTCAAATTATTGATTTTACTGCACAGAAAGGTATTGAAAAGATTGTTGCAAAGGTTTTACCTAAAGATTGCTATGCTAACGAACTCACAAGAATTATTTACAAAACCATTGAAGAATTTGAAAATAAATACCCTGCAATAAAAGACAGAAACAAATTTCCATTTTATCATTCTCAGATTCTTTTGGAGCATTACTCAATGTTTGTACTTTTTAATGAAGAAAAACAACCAAAAGAAGTTTTAAAAAATGAATTAAAGACAAATCCAAACATCATTGAACCAAGCAACGAGCAATTAGAAAGCTTTTACAAACTTTTCAAAACAAATGCAAATAGCAATGAATACTTAAAAAAACTATTTGTAGAAGAGAATTACAAAGAAAGAATTTTTGATATCTCAAAGAATCTTCAAGTAATTGATAAAAAGCTAGACTCTGTTCTTGACAGCTTAAAAAAGTTAGAAACTTTAAAATCGGCAAAGGCAAAATTTAAAGTTAATGCAGATAAGTTTGTTCTACCCTCTTTTGAATTATTGGAAGCTGATTACTACTTTTTCTTGCAAGAAGAAGTTGAGCAAATCAACAATTGCGTTGAAAGAATTAAAACCGATTCTGATAATTATTTTCTACTAACAGGTTATCCATCCACAGGCAAAACAATCTCTACATTAAAAATACACCAACAATTAACCAAAAACGGATTTGAAGTTTTTTATTTAAATATTTCCCAAAATCTGAGTTTCGATAAGTTCAAAAGCGACTTGAATAAACTTAGTGACAAAGAAAATATTGTTTTCATTATTGAAGATATACACTTGAATCTGACTTTTGGAGCTGAAATACTAACATTAGAAGAAGAATTTCCGGCCTTCAAGTTTATTATTACTTCTCGATTTTTAAGTGCAGATGTTAGACGAGATACTCAAAACAACATTGATATTTTCAAGCAACTTGAAGCAAGTAACCTAAAATTAGAATCGTTTAATACCCCTCAACATATTTACAATAAATCAGTTGGTGTTATTTCAAACTGCAAATCTTATCTTGAAAGTCAAGGCATACAACGTGAAATTGGAGATATTAAAAAGGCAATCGAAAATGCAAAAGGCAATCTTTACAAACTTGCTTGGATGTTGCAATATTGGTTGGAAAATAATGTTCAACTATCAGACATTACCGAAAAAACTATTGAAGACCACATTTACAGAAAGTATTTAAATGGGCTCAATCAAAATGAATTAAATAAAATTCACCAGTTTGCCACTTTATATGCTTATGAAATAGAATTTTTAGCTGACCCTCATCAAATCGAATCATCTAAGCAAAATGGTATTTTATTTAAGAATGAAAATGATTTTCATTCCTTTATGTATTCAATGTTTGCAAGGTTGATACTTGATTCCATTTTTCGAGCTAATGCAACACTCAATGCGAGATATAGAAATGATAGAAACGCCCTTTATTTAAAAAATATAGAGGATTATTTGATTGATGTAATTGGCGACTCAGATAGCTTTGTAGAGAATATTTACAGTTTCCTTTACAACATTGGAATCTCCGATAACATTAACCTATTTAATAAGATTTTGGCAAGTCAAACTGTAAAGAAACAGTTTTTCAAATACGTTTATGATTCAGAACAAATGGATTCAGACCAATTGGTTAACTTGATTCAGTTAATCAGAATTTTTGCTAAGCGTAACTTTGAGGATTATTGCAATTGCCTTTATTTCAGTAATCATAACTTAATAGAAATCTTAAAAAGAGGAACAAAAAACGCTTCTGCAATATCCTACATTGAAACCCATAAGAATAATTTCAATGATTTAAAAAACAAAAGTGTTTTAGCACCTTTTAATCCTGATGAATTAAAAGATGTTTTTAGAAAAGCATCATTAAACAGTCTAACATTGACAATCAGGCTGCTTCCAAACAACGAATTAAGAGCAAAAGCAATTAATGTCTTGAGTGTTGAGGAATGGAAGCAAAAATTCAATTCTGATATTCATTTTGGCATATATGGCAATTCACTTGCAGAACTTAAAAAAGTAAAGCCTGAACTTGCCACAACAATTCTTAAAACAGTTGATGTAAAAAAAGTTTCCGCAAAAATTCATTATCAAAAGTTTGATTATATCACGAAAACATTGAGTGAATTAAAACAAATTGATTTTGCAACGACTTCTGAAATATTGGCTTCAATTGATGTTAAAGTCCTTAAAAGAAAATCAAAACAAGCATCTGTAGAACAAATAGGAATTGGACTGTCTCGTTTGTATGATATTGACCAGACCGTTTCAAAGGAAATACTTGAGGATTTAGACATTGACTTTTTATCAAACCTATTTGAAAATAAACATTTAACTGCATTTGGGCATATTCTCAAGGAGTTTAAAAAAGTTGAATCAACAAAGGCACAAAATTTAATCCGTCATACATTAGAAAAGGAATTTGTTATAAACAAACTCAACTCTGCAAAAATTACTACAGTTGATTTATTCACTTTTTATCTCTTATTTTCACAGCTTGATGTCAGAAAGGAAAGACAAGAATTATTAAAGAAGGTCAATCTTGATATTATTGAAGGCAGGGTGAAAAGTTCAAATATTAACCATTCGGTTCAGTTAGTTAATGCGATAAATGAAATTGAGCCTTCCTATGGTAGAAAGTTGGTAAAACTTATTCCAGACGAAAAACTAATAAAAGCAATCAACGACAGGAATACGGAAATTACAGATTTACCTTCAATTTTCTTGTACTTGAAAAATGTTGATTTTGATAATGCAAAAAGGGTTTACAACTTAGTTGATAACATAACCATAATAAAAAAATGTCTTGTTAGAAAATTTAGAATCCAACCAATTTTCAACTCTCTAAAGCCTTTGTATAGTCTCGACAAAAAGAAAACAATTGACTTGCTGAATAACTTGTTTGCACACAATGTTTTCAAAAGTAAAATTCAAGAAGCAGACATAGAAAATTTTATAAATAGCGTAAGTATCGCTTTTAACATTAATGAAGAAATAGCAAATAAAATTATTGCTACATATTCCGATAGCCTTGTAAGCACAAATAATGGAGAAATTCAGTTTGCAAAATTTGCAGATGCACTATACAGACTAAGTAAGATAAATAAAGAAGTCGTAAATACTTTACTTAGTTCTTTTATTCCAAGGTTAGAAAAAGACATTCAATCTCTAACTTTTTACCAATTGAAAGCAGGTTTATGTGCATTGGCAAAGGTTGACAAAGTTTTAGCAACAAGACTTTTAAAAATTATACCAACAGAAGAACTAAAGAAAAAATCAGAAGTTCTTTTAGTTGATAAGAAAAATATTGAAGGACAACTTGGAGAAATTAAATGTGTAAATACTGAAATATGGATAACTTTAAAAGACCATTTAAAATAAGCCAACGCATTATGCAAGCACATTGCCAAAGCCCCACGAGCCAACTCTACAACCAAAGCTTTGTCAAAGAGCTTGCAAAGCCAACGCAAGAAAAATTGTTTTTAAAAAATTTACCAACCCTTCAAAAAAATAAAAAACGCAAAGCACAGCCGACAATGGCGTTCATTAGTTTTTAACCACAGGCGCTAGCGTGCATATGAAGCTAAAGCTTTGCACAGCTAAAATTAGCATTTAGAAAACATTTAAAATCTATGGTATCTTTGTAATCTCTGTGAGACAAAAAGCACTTTATAGTGTGAACTTATAATCAAGGCTTATTTAAAAGTTTGTTTGATATAATAAAAATGAATCGATTTTTTTAGAAGAGATTTTAACAAAATTCCTAGATTCAATTTGTTTATTTTTTTAACAGATTCAGAAAATATGTTTGAGGGTTAAAAATATTTTTTATATTCGTTGAAACATTCAATATTATAAAATGGCTGGAGTAAACAAAGTAATTTTAGTTGGACATTTAGGGAAGGATCCAGAAATTAGACGTTTAGAAAACGGTGCAGCAGTGGCTAATTTTTCATTAGCAACTTCGGAATCTTACAAGGATAAAAATGGAAATAGAATAGACCAAACTGAGTGGCACAATATAGTTTTGTGGAGGGGTTTAGCGGATGTTGCTGAAAAGTTTTTAAAAAAAGGAAATTTAGTTTACATAGAAGGTAAATTGCGTTCTCGTTCGTGGGATGATGCCAATGGTGTAAAAAGATATACAACAGAGGTTGTTGGTGACCAAATGGTTATGTTAGGAGCTAAAAATGAAGGGGATATGAATAAGCCTCCTCAACAACAAAATTTACCTAATAATTCATTTCCTAATACTATTCCTAATAATTTTGGTACATTAAACACTCCTATACCGCCAGCTTTTAATGATAGCGCTGAGGAGGATGATTTACCTTTTTAATAAATTTTAAATGGATATTCCCGTCGGTTTTTACAATGTAAATTTGTTAAATATTCTTAGTGTACTTACACAGGAAAATATATTGTATTTATTCACTTTATTATTCATTTCTGGGATTTTATTGTTTTTATCTGGATTAGTTTCTGCATCCGAGATTTCATTTTTTTCGCTAAATGACAATGATATAAAAATATTACAAAATCAAAATCCCAGAAAAGGACGTTTAATTGCTTTGCTTTTATCCAATCCACAAAAATTATTGGCAACAATATTAATTGGTAACAACGCAATTAATATCTCTTTGGTAATCATAAGTACATTTTTGGTTGATTTTTGTATTCAAAACGGTGCTAATCCTACTTTGATGTTAGGGATACAAATTGTTGTAATTACTTCAATTTTGTTACTTTTTGGAGAAATTATGCCTAAAATTTTAGCAACTGCATCCATTCAAAAAACAGCATTGTACACAATTGATTTATTGTATATACTGAATTTAATGTTTCAGTTTTTATCTAATGCTTTGGTTAAATTATCTAACTTGTTTAATAAAATTTGGCAGGAAGAAAAAAAACAAATTTCTTTAGATGAATTGGCTCAAGTGCATGAATTGATTCAAAATCACGAGCAAACAGAAGAGGAGGGAAAATTGCTTACAAATATTTTAGATTTAGGTAATTCGGATATCCGCAGTGTGATGCAAAACCGAATGGAAATTGCTGCTCTTGATGTAAATGTATCTTTTAGTGAAGTTAAAAAATTAATTGAAGAAACTGCTTATTCCAGGATTCCTGTTTATGAAGATAGTTTAGATAAAATTGTAGGTATTTTATTTATTAAGGATTTATTGCCACATATAGATAAAAATAATGATTTTGAATGGAAGTTTTTAATTCGGCCTCCGTTTTTCATGACCGAACATAAAAAATTAGATGATGCTTTAAGGGTTTTTCAAGAGAAAAAAAATCATATGGCAATTGTGATTGATGAATATGGAGGAACCCTAGGTTTAGTTACCTTAGAAGATGTTTTGGAGGAAATTGTAGGAGAGATTAAAACAGAATTTGATGAAGAAGATGAATTAGACTATACTATTTTAGACCAAAATATTTATTTATTTGATGCACTTATATTGTTGAAAGATATGTGCAGAATAGCTAATATAAGTTTTGAGGATTTTGAGGATCATAAGGGAGAATATGAAACAATTGCCGGTTTTATCTTAGAAATAAAAGGATCTTTCCCTTTAAAAAATGAAGTTATTTTGTTTAAAAATTATAAGTTTACCATTTTATCTGTGGATAAAAAACGAATAAAACAAGTTAAATTAGAAGTTGCAGAATAATATGATGAATAGGTTAAAATATTTGGTTTGCTTTGTTTTTTTATTGCTTTTTATTGCTTGTAGCGATACTCCGGTTCCTAAACCTGATGGTTATTTTAGGTTAGAATTACCCGAACAAAATTATCAACGTTATGTGAATAAGGAATGTAATTTTACATTTGATTATGCAAAAAGTGCAGTGATTGAGCAACAGGAAAATTGTTTTTTAAATATTTCTTATCCAAAACTTAAAGCTAAATTTCATATTTCATATGTTCAAATTAATAATAATTTTAACCAGTTGATTGATCAAGAATACGAAATGAGAGAAAAACACAATGCCTTTGCTTCGTCTGTTAAAGAGTTGGTTTTTCAACATCCAGAAAAAAAAGTAAATGCTTTAGTTTTTGATATCGCAGGTAAAAAAACTGCAACACCTTTACAGTTTTTTATAAGTGATAGTACACATCATTTTTTTAGAGGTTCATTGTATTTTTACAATTCGCCCAATAATGATTCTTTAGCTCCTGTAATTGAATTTTTAAAAGAGGATTTAAATAGATTAATTGAAAGTTTTGAATGGAAATAAAATGGTAGTTTTCCCCAATGCAAAAATAAATTTAGGTTTAAATGTTACCGAAAAACGACCTGATGGTTACCACAATTTGGAAACGGTTTTTTTTCCTATTCCGCTTCAAGATATTTTAGAGTTGGAGAAAAATAATTTAAATGAAACAAGATTTACTTGTTCGGGAATAGAAATTCCTAATGATGGAAAGGATAATTTAGTTGTACGGACATTCAAAAAAATTCAGGATAAATTTGATTTACCTCATGTGGATATTCATTTACATAAAAATATTCCCACAGGTGCTGGATTAGGTGGAGGCTCGGCTGATGCGGCTTTTATGATTAAGTTATGTGAACAATATTTTGAGTTGAATTACACTAATAATTATGCTTTTGATTTAGCAAAATCAATTGGTGCAGATTGTCCGTTTTTTTTACACAATCAAGCTTGCTTTGCGCAAGGTATTGGCGACGAAATTTCGCCAATTTCATTAAATCTTAAAAACTATTATTTGGTTTTAATTTATCCAGATATTCATGTTTCAACCGCTTTAGCATATCAAGGTGTTGTGCCACAAAAAAAAGGTATTTCCTTACCTTTAGAACTTTCTAAAGATATTTTACAATGGAAAAATGTTGTGGTTAATGATTTCGAAAAATCGGTTTTTAAACAGTTTCCCGCTATTGCAGATGTGAAAGAACAGTTGTATAATCAAGGCGCTTTATATGCTTGTATGAGTGGTTCAGGTGCAGCTGTGTTTGGCATTTTTAATAAAGAACCAGAAATTAAAACTAAACATCAAAATTGGATTTTTAAATTGTAAATTATGGAAGTAGGTAGTTTTATTAATGTACATATATCTCAGCAAAATTCTTCCAATTGGATTGGGGTTGATAATGAAAATCAAAATATAAATTTGCCAAAAATTTATTGTAAAAATGAGTTTAAAATTGGGGATAAGGTAGATGTTTTTGTGGATTTAAATGATGAAAATGAGTTTATAGGAGTACCTTTTAAACCTTATGCTTTGGTAAATCAAGTGGCTTATTTAAAAGCAGTAGATGTAAATTCTAGCGGTGCCTACATGGATTGGGGTGCGCATAGGGAATTGTTGATTCCATATAGTATGCAGGAAAAATCTATTGAAGAAAATAAAAAATATTTGTGTTTTATATATGCTGATAGAACTACTGGTAAATTATTGGGTAGTACCAAACTTAAAAAGTTTATTGAAAACGAAGAGTTAACAGTTACAGAACGTGAAAAAGTTATTGTAACAGTAGTTAATCCATCAGACTTAGGGTATAATGTAATAGTAAATCATAAGCATTATGGTTTAATTTATTATTCGGATGTTTTTACTAATTTAAATGAAGGCGACGTGTTGGAAGCCTATGTTAAAACGGTGCGTGAGGATAAAAAATTAGATATTGTTATCCAAAAACCTGGACATGAGGCTATTGAACCAACTTCGCAAAAAATATTAGATTATCTAAAGAAAAATAATGGGGTTTTAAATTTAGGAGATAAATCAGATCCAGATGATATTTACCATACTTTACAAATGAGTAAAAAGATTTTTAAAAAAGCTTTAGGAAGTTTGTATAAACAGCGATTAGTAATTTTAGAAGACTTTTGTACCAAACTAATTTAACTTTTAATTTTTACTCTATAAACGTGTTGTTGTTTACTATTTTTTTGTAAATGCAATCTGTAGTTAACATTTGCTTAGTATTATTGCCAATTAAATAATTATTTATTAGTTGAAGCAATGAAATTACCTGAAAAGTGGATAAATAGAGAAATTAGTTGGTTAAATTTTAACGAAAGAGTTTTACAAGAGGCTGAAGATGAATCTAATCCTTTAATCGAAAGAATGCGATTTTTAGGGATTTTTTCTAACAATAGAGACGAATTTTTTAGGGTAAGAGTTGCAACAATTCGCAGATTAACCGATTTTACAAAAAGAGAAAAATTATTGTTAAATGAAGATCCTGATGAGGTTTTTAAAGAAGTTCAAAAGTTAGTTTTAAAACAACAAGCCAGATTTGATAAAGCGCATCAAATTATTGTGGGTGAGCTAGCAAAAAATAATATTCATTTTGTAAATGAAAAACAATTAACTGGAAAACAAGAAAAATTTGTTAGAAACTATTTTAACGATAAAGTTCGAACAGCTTTAGTTCCAATTCTTATTCGTCCTAATAAACCTTTTCCTTTTTTAAAAGATAATGCTAATTATTTGATTGTTAAGATTTACAACAAAAAAGTTGTTTCTAAAAACAACAAAGTTGAGTTGGCTTTAATTGAGATTCCATCTGATGAATTGGGTAGGATTTTACAAATCCCAAGTCCATCCGATGAAAAATATTTGATTTTATTAGATGATATTATAAGATTGTGTTTACCAGAAGTATTTAGCTTTTTTAATTTAGATACAATTGAAGCATATTCGTTAAAATTAACTCGTGATGCAGAATTGGACATTGATGAGGATATCTCTAAAAGTTTGGTGGATAAATTATCCAAAAGTATTAAAAATAGAGAAGTAGGTGAGCCTGTGCGTTTTGTGTACGATGCTAATTTACCTAAAGATATTTACGAATTTGTTATTAGAAAATTAAAACTCGAAAAAAGTGATAGTTTAATTCCTGGAGGAAGATATCATAACTTTAAAGATTTTATTGATTTCCCTGAAATTGGTGCTAAAATGTTACGAAATGAGAGATTAAAACCTTTAGTTTGTCCGGATTTACATAATCAACCTAGTATATTAGAGGTTTTGCGTAAAAAGGATGTTTTATTGTTTTATCCGTATCAAAAATTTGATCATTTAATAGATTTTTTAAGAGAATCTGCAATTGATCCAAAAGTAAAAAGTATCAAAATAAATTTATATCGTGTTGCCAAAAAATCTAAAATTATAAATGCTTTAGTAAATGCTGTTGAAAATGGAAAAGAAGTAACAGTTTTGGTAGAGTTAAGAGCAAGATTTGATGAACAAAATAATATTAGATGGGCTAATTATTTACAAGAGGAAGGGGTGAAGGTTACTTTTGGTTTACCTGGTTTAAAAGTGCATTCAAAATTAATTGTAGTGAGTAGGTTAGAGGGTAGTGTAGAGCGAAAATATGCACATGTTGGTACTGGAAATTTTAACGAGAAAACAGCAAATTTATATTCGGATATATCTTTGTTAACTTGCGATCCTAAAATTACCAATGAGGTTGAAAAAGTGTTTGATTTTATCGATCGTCCGTATTTTAATCGAAGGTTTTCTACTTTAGTTTTATCACCGTTTAACACTCGCTCTAAGTTTATTAATTATTTAAATGAAGAAATTAAAAATGCTAAAAAGGGTTTGCCTGCTTATGCGATAATTAAACTAAACAATATTAATGATCCAGAATTAGTTAGGAAATTATATGAAGCAAGTTGTGCTGGTGTAAAAATTAAAATGATTATTCGTGGAGTTTGTTCGTTAGTTCCAGGAGTAAAAAATTTAAGCGAGAATATTGAGGTGATTAGTGTGATTGATAGATTTTTAGAGCATGTACGTTTGTTTGTGTTTTGTAACAACAACGATCCTTTGTACTATATTGGTAGTGCCGATTGGTTAACCCGTAATTTAGATAAAAGAGTAGAAGTTACAACGCCTATTTTCGATAAAAGATTGCAAAAACAAATTCAGCAATTTGTTGATATCCAATTAAGTGATAATGTTAAAGCTAGGTATTTGGACGAAGATGGTTTAAATAAATATAAAAAACCTAAAAATTCGGAGCCTATAATCAGGAGTCAGTTAAAAATTTATGAGTATTTTAGCGATTTACTTCAAGAGTCAAATCCTAAAAAATAATTTTTTAAATGAAATTAGCTTCTATTGATATTGGATCAAACGCAATTAGATTATTAATTTGTAATATTGTTGAAGATAAAAATAAGAAGATATCCTATAAAAAAATTTCATTAACTCGCTTGCCTATTCGTTTAGGAGCAGATGTTTTTACCAAACAAAAAATTTCCGATAAAGCGCAAAAAAGATTGATTCACGGGATGAAAGCTTATCGGTATTTAATGAAAGTTCATGGGGTAACGCAGTATAGAGCTTGTGCAACATCTGCTTTTAGAGATGCTCAAAATGGTGCCGATGTTATTAAAAAAGTTTGGGAAAAATCTGGAATTAAAATCGATTTGATTTCTGGAGAAGAAGAAGCACGTATAATTTACAGCTCGCATATCGAAAAATTATTAAAAGAAAACACCAATATTTTATATGTAGATGTGGGAGGAGGTAGTACAGAACTTTCGTTGTTTATCAATAAAAATTTAGAAGCTTCCAAATCTTTTCAAATAGGTACAGTTCGTTTATTACAAAATTCTGTACCTCAAAAAACATGGCAAGATATGCAAAGTTGGTTATTATCTGTAGCAAAAAAGCGAAGTATAGATTATATAGTGGGGTCTGGAGGAAATATTAATAAATTGGTTAAAATTAGTAATGATTTAAACAAAAAAGTTAGCTCTGAGATTAAGATTACAGATTTAGATAAAATTTTAAAAAAATTAAAATCTTTAACTTACGATGAAAGAATTTCGGAAATGGGTTTAAATCCCGACAGGGCTGATGTAATTGTACCAGCAACCGAAATTTTTATGAGTTTATTACAATGGGGGAATATTCCTAAGGTTTTAGTACCTAAGTTTGGTTTATCTGATGGCTTAATTATTGAAATGCATACAAATCCTAATTTTCAATCTTATTTTATTGATTAATAATTTTTTATGATTGGAGGGAATAAAAGTTTTTTTACGATAATAGTATTTATAGGATGTTTAATTATCCTATTTTGGTCTTTTCAATCATCCGAATCAAAAAGCAGTTACGAGGTATTATTTTATAATGTTGAAAATTTGTTTGATACCGAAAATGATAGCTTAAAAAATGATAATGAATTTACGCCAGAAGGGCATAAACAGTGGGATAAATCAAAGTATTTTAATAAAATTAACAACTTAGCAAAGGTAATTGCAGCCAGCTCTAATACTTATCCTGATTTTATTGGTGTTTGTGAAATTGAAAATGAAAAAGTATTAAACGATTTATTTCGTCATCCAATATTACAAAAGCAAAATTATCAAATCGTTCATTTTGATTCTCCTGATTCTAGGGGAATTGATGTTGGTTTTGCATATAAAAACAATAAGTTGAAACTAACTGGTTTTTATGTAATACCATTAAAATTACCCAGTAAACGTGCAACTAGAGATATTTTAATTGTAGAGGGTTTTGTACCCAATAAAAAGGATTCTGTTAGGTTTGTTGTAAACCATTGGCCAAGTAGGTTTGGCGGACAAAAAAAATCTGAAGGAAATAGAATTTATGCAGCTACACAGTTGAATACAGCTTTGGATTCTATAGCTAAAATTCGTGTAAATTATACAACTATAATTATGGGTGATTTTAATGATACACCACAAGATAAAAGTTTGCAATTATTGCAAAATAATGATTTTACATTTGTTCAGCCAGATATTTCTTCTGGTATTCAAACGATTAAGTGGCAAAAAAAATGGTATATGTACGATGGTTTTTTGGTAAACAACAAATCTTTTAAAAATCAAGTTTTTCAATCTCATATTATTCAGTTTCCATGGATTTTAGTTGAAGATAAAAAGGCTGGATTACAGCCATTTAGAAGTTTTAGAGGGCATTTTTATCAAAATGGATTTAGTGATCATTTACCTGTTTTGTTAAAAGTGCAATAATTTTAGTTGATTAAGTTTTAAATTAAATATCTTTGCGGTGGTATGCAAAAAATTATCACTCCCATTTGTATTATTGGTGGAGGTCCTGCAGGATTATTAGCTTCGCTAAATTTATCTAAACATAAAATTCATCATGTTTTGGTAGATAAGTTTGCCTTTCCTCGTGATAAGGTTTGTGGTGAAAATTTCGATGGACGTGTAAAGCATGTTTTTAACCGAATTATTCCTGGTTTTTTTGATGAATTAGAACAAAAAGGAATTATCCAATTTACGCATGAATTTTCTATTCATCTACCAAAAGGTGAAGTGCCTATTCATTATAATCCAGAAGCTACACCCAGAATTTTAGCTAAAAGAATTGATTTTGATGCAGCTTTAATGGATAAAGTTAGGGAATCTGAATTTGTTGAAGTTATCGAAAGTGAATTAGTTCAGGATTTTTATTACGAGGATGATAATATTGTTTTTTTTACTAAAAATTTAGAAGTAAAAGCTTCTTTAGGTTTGGTGGCATGTGGTTATCAAAGTGGTTTAATAAAAAACAGAAAATTAGAAAAACATACTTACATTTTTTCTAGAGCTTATTTTAAAAATATTACTCCAATACACCCTGTTAGAACCATAGAAACATATTATTTTGACAAACCTTATAGATGTTGTTTGTTAATTTGTCCGATACCAAATGGAGAGTTTAACGTTGAGGTTGGAATTAAAAAGGAAGACTATTTACAGTTGAAAATTAGGATGGAGGATTTATTGGATTATTTTATTCAAAATCATCCCGAATTACAACAAAGATTCAATAATGCAATTTGTATTCAAAAACCAAAAGGAGTGCATTTGCCTATTACCACACAACATAAAATTTTTACAGATAAAAATATATTATACCTTGGTGCATCATCTTTTTGTGTAAATCCTATTACAGGAATGGGTGTTGGAAACGCTATGGTTATGGCAGAAGAAGCTTCTAATTTGGCTATTGATTGTGTGAAAGAAAACAATTTTTCGGATAAAAAACTTGGTTTGTACGAAAAATTGATTCGAAAAAGATTACGTAATCCACTGATTGCAAATTATATTGTAAATATTTTTTTCAGGCATTTAAATATTACAGCGCCCATTTTATTGTTTTTAATTCGTACTAAATTGGTAGTGAATTTGTTAAATAAACAAGATTTTTTAAAAAATTTACTCAATCCATTGTATTATTTTAAAACATTGGTTAGGTATAAATAATGCAAACTATATACATTCATATTCCTTTTTGTAAACAAAAATGTCATTATTGTAGTTTTTATTTTTCTACTACTTTCGAAAGTTATCGTGAAAAATTGATTGATGCTTTAATTTTAGAAATTAAACAAAGAAAATCGGAACAGTTAGAAAACATTTCTTCTATCTATTTTGGTGGAGGCTCACCTTCGTTATTAACTAAAATCGAATTTCAAAATATTTTAGAAGCTATTAGAAATAATTATTCTTTTCAGGATTCTATTGAACAAACATTAGAAATTAATCCTGATGATGTAAATCAGGAAAGTATTTTGTTATGGAAATCATTAGGATTTAATCGTTTTAGTATTGGTGTACAATCATTTTTATCTGAAGATTTGCAAATTATGAATCGTGCACATTCTGCTGATATGGCCCATCAAGCTATACAATTGATGCATAAAAATGAAATAGTAAATTTTTCCATCGATTTGATGTTTGGTTTACCTAATCAAACTCGAGAACGTTGGTTGGATAATTTAAAAATTGCAGTAAATTATGCTATACCTCATTTATCTTGTTATAATTTAACAGTTGAAGAAAAAACTGCTTTAGCTAGTTGGGTTAAAAATGGTAAAACGGTTGTTGCTAATGATATCACATCGGCGGATTTATTTGATCTAACTGTTGATTTTTTAGGTAAAAATAATTACACTCAATACGAAATCAGTAATTATGCTTTACCGGGTTTTTATTCTCAACATAATTCTGCTTATTGGGAACATGCATCTTATATTGGTTTTGGACCTTCGGCACATTCTTATCAAAATGGTATTAGAAGATGGAATATTGCGCATAATGTGCAATATATTAAAGGTGTTAATGAGAATACTAATTTTTACGAATTGGAAATTTTATCAGAAAAAGATATTTTTAATGAGTATTTGTTAACCCAGCTCCGAACAATTAAAGGTTTAAACGTAGATTATCTAAAAAATAGATTTCCTGTTTTTTATGATCAAATAGCTCCAAAATTGATTAAAATGCAATCAAATGGATATTTAAATATTCAATCCAATGTAGTTTTAACACACAATGGAAAATTGTTAGCAGATGATTTAACTGCAGATTTAATGATTATTTAAATATGCCATGAGTTTTTGAATAGCTTTTGCTCTATGACTAACTTTATTTTTTTCTTCCATAGATATTTCTGCAAAAGAATTTTTGTGGTAAATTGATTTAAATAAAGGGTCGTACCCAAAACCTTTTTCTCCTTTTTTTTCTTCTAATATTTCACCTTCAATTTCACCTCTAAAATATTTAGCATCATTTTTATTTATATCATACAAACATATAACACATACAAATTTCGCGTTTCTTTTTGGTGAGTTTTTTAAAGCGTTTAATAGTTTTAAGTTATTTTCTTCATCTGTTGCTTTTTCTCCTGCGTAACGTGCCGAATAAACACCTGGTGCACCATCTAAAGAATCTACACACAAACCGCTATCATCTGCAATACAGTTTATATTATATTTTTGAGCAACAAATTTGGCTTTAATTAATGCGTTTTCTTCAAACGTTTCCCTATTTTCAATAATCTCATCTGTACATCCAATTTCCTTTAAGGATAACCATTCATATTGTGGAGCAAGCTCTTTTACTTCTTTTAGTTTATTTATATTATTTGTAGCTAATACTATTTTCATTATTCATTATTTTAAATAAAAAAAAGCCGAGTTATTACTCGGCTTTTACTATTATTTTGCATAAGCTGTTGGCGGACCAACTCTGTGCATTGCACATCTAAATCCTATGTAATCTGTAGATTGTCTTTCATCTAAAAATCTTCTAGCACCTGGAGCCATCCAGTAAGTTCTATCTTTCCATGAACCACCTTTGTAAACTCTAGCTCTATCAGATAATAAAGAGTGAACAGCTGTTTCGTACATTAACTTGTTCTTTTTAGCTTCTTCTTTATAGTTTTCGTTTTGATAGTAAACGGAAGATGTAAATTCACCATCTAAAAAGCTAATATTGTCTGCTTTTTTATAGTTTCTTCTATTTACTAAGTCATCTTCAGGTTTATCCACACTAACTTGTCTCATATTCATTCTTCCTAATGAATCTTTCATTTCTAAGAATCCATCATCGTCTTTTTTGTATGTTTGGAAAACATTACCTCTAAAGCCTCTAAATTCATTCATATCTTCTAATGATAAAGGACGGTAAACATCCATTACCCACTCACTTACGTTACCTGCCATTTGATATAAACCGTAATCATTTGGCCAATATGATTTTACAGGTGCAGTAATATCCGCTTTATCATTTAATGCACCAGCAACACCCATTAAATCACCTTTAGCACGCATCGTGTTTGCCATAAATTGTCCTTGCCAAACATCTTCTTTGTTTCTAACCCAGTGTCCATTCCAAGGATAAATTCTTCTGTCTGTTATACGCTCGTCGGTAGTATTTCCAATTAAACCAATTGCAGCAAATTCCCATTCAGATTCTGTTGGTAAGCGGTAACGAGGTAATAAAATACCATCTTCCATTCTTACTTTTCTTAATTCGTTATTTGGATTTAAATCGATTAATAAGTCTTTCACTAAACCTTCATATTGCCCTTTTAAATAAGCATCATAGTTAAAGTTATCCTCATCTGTTTGGTTAGGATTTAATTTTAATACACCTTCACGAATTAAAATATATTCGTTCACACGGTCGGTTCTCCAAACACAATAATCTGTAGCTTGTAACCAATTTATACCAACAACTGGATAGTTTTGGTAAGCAGGATGGCGATAGTACAATTCAACATATGGTTCGTTAAATGCTAACTCATCTCTCCATACTAATGTATCAGGTAAGTTTCTTAAAACAACTTCTGGATAAGATAAACCAAATACTCTTCCTAACCAGTATTCGTACTCTCTCCAATCTACATTTCTAATTTCACTTTCATCCATGTAAAATGACGAAACCGACATGGTACGAGGTACGTTATCCCATTTGTACATTACATCTTGTTCCACACTACCCATGGTAAATCTACCACCTTCAATTAAAACCAAACCTGGTCCGGTTTCTTGTTCGTAGTAAGGAACAACTTCAAAACCACCGTTTTTAGGGTCGTTTAAAGTCCATCCAGTAGTACCAGAAACCTCTTTTTTACAAGATGATGCAGAAAATAACAACATTGTTATCCCAAACAATGCAGTTGATTTTTTTACAATACTCAATAATTTTTTATTCATAATGTTAGTTTTAAACAATATTCAAATTAAAACGACGGACAGCTAACTGGAACAAACCTTTTCTTTTTAGGTTTACAATCAAACTGTATCGTCATGGATAATTCATGAGAACCAGCAGAAGCATTACTTAGCTTACTAATAGTTACATCATAACTGTATCCAAATCTAAAATTAGGCATTTGAAAACCCAATAATACTATAAATGCATCTTGATTACGGTACCATAAACCACCCACAACCGGGCCTTTAGTAACATAAACACCTAAATTTAATTGTTGGAAATCACCTTGACGACGGTATAATATGTTTGGAGAAATTGAACTCTCTGGAAGTACATTTTGACCACTTTTTCTTTTTCTTCTATTTTGTGGAGAGTCGCTTAATGGTATTACCGCACCAGTATGCGCTGAAATTTTCATCGGTAGGGGGCTATTACCAATAAATCCTTCGTTAGCATTTAGTAAATGGTGTGCAGAACCTCCGATATAAAATAATTTGCTATAACCTAATATACCAGCTGAGAAATTTACATTTGAAGCTGTTCTACTTGGATCAATTTCTTGACTCAAATTGCTAAATCCCATTTTTGGGTCTATCATATCACCAAATGTTAATTTAGTAAAATCTAATCTTTTTTGAGCGAATGTACCTTGGATACCAGCTTTAATTGAAAAATCTTTAGTTACAGGAAGAAAGTAAGAATAAATCATACTAACATTAGTTGTATTTAAAGTACCGTTACCAGCAACATCACTTACAACTAAAACACCTAAACCACCACCAATTGCATCAACGTGTTGATCGTAAGAGGCCGAATAAGTTATATAAGCCCTGTTAATTGCAGGCCATTGGTTACGGTAATTCATTGCTAATCTTGGACATCTCATGCTACCGGCAAATGCAGGGTTTAGATACAAAGGATTAGCGTAAAATTGAGTAAATTCAGGATCTTGAGCTTTAAGTTCAAGAGAGTTAAATAGCGATAATACAATCGTTAAACTGAATAGTAATGATAGTTTTTGGGTCATTTTCATATACATATTAACTACAATAATAAAAATAATTTTTTGAAATACGATAATACTACAAAAAATCGTTCTCATCAGTTATAACATCTTTAACATTAAAAAGTAACAAATAAAATAATTTTTTTTTAATTTTATCCCAATATGAGACTTCAAAAACTATTCTTTTTACTACTAATTACAATAAACATATTATGTTTACCTGCTCAAACAATACGCAAAGATATTGTTTGGCAAGGAATTAAACAAATAAGCGAGGAAGATAAATCAATATTTTTTTTAAATTTTGATAATGCCTTGTTAGATGTAGATAATTTTTATCTACCTACATACACTGATTTGATTGGAGTAAATCAACAAAATTTTGGTGTTGATGTTGTTAAATTTTCATATTCTAAAGTTCCTTTGAGCAGAGAAGAATCTGCTATTTTAAATGAAGAAACAGTTATACCAACCGAACCAGACATAAAAATTGGTGAATTAAAGTCGGGCAATCAAAGTTTTATTAAATTGTTATTTGTTCCATTAGTTTTTCAAAATGGTTCGTATTTTAAAATCACTAATTTTAGTTTAACTTATACAATCACTAATAAACCTAGTATTCAATCTATCGAAAACACAACTCAAAATCAGGTAATTAATGGATTGTGGCATAAAATAGGTATTGTAAATCGTGGTATGCATAAAATTACATATGAAAATTTAATAGCTTGGAAGATTATTAATCAACCTGTAAAAAGTAATTTAATTGCTTTAATAGGTAATGAAGGCGGAATGAATCCTTATTTAAATAGTATTATGCGTCCGGATTCTTTAGCTAAAATTCCAATATATATAGTTGACGGAGGAGATAATGAATTTGGTATGAATGATTATTTTTTATTTTTTGCACACGATGCTAAACGATTACAATTTACAGCATCATCCAAAAAAATAAGTGTGGAACTAAATGATTATACAGATACCAATTTTGTGTTTTTTGGTTTAAATACGGGATTTCAAAACATTATGCAATCGGAATTTACTGATATTTTGGATAATCCAATTGAACTTTCATCTGGAAATGATTATTATCATCATCAAAATCAGTTGTTGAATTTTATTAAAAGCGGAAGACAATGGGTTGGTGAAGATTTTTTATCGGCTAACCCAAGGATTTTTAATATCCATCTTAAAGATTTGATTACTACAATACCTGTAAAAATTGATTATTCGGCAGCTGTAAGATCAAATGTTGGTGTAAGTGCAAATATCATGGAATTATTTGTGAATGATATTTTAATAAGAACCATTGCATATCCAGCCATTAGTCCGATTTATTACAACGATTATGCAAGATTTAATGATCAAAATTTTAGCTTTCTTTTTCCAAATGAGCTTGTAAATTTTAGTAATAGATATGCACAGCCCAATAACAATTCATCGGCATGGGTACATAAATTTACTTTTAATTACAATAAAAATTGGGTGTATAGAAATGAGCCTTTGTTTATTACTAATTTTGATTTTTACGGAAGTAATGATAATTTTTTATATCAAATTCAAGCCACAAATCCAAGTGATTTAGTACTTTTTGAAGTAGATAATTTTTATAATGTTAAAAAACTAGGATTTAATATAGTAAATGATAAACTTGAGTTTTATAAAAAGGGAAACAAAAATAATCAGTATTTGTTATTGCATCCTTCTCAATGTTATTCGGCAGTTTATAAAGCACCAATCCAATTTGCCAATTTAAAAGAAAATTTTATTACACCAGAGTTCTTGATTGTTAGTCATCCCGATTTTTTAATTGCTGCCAACGAAATTAAAAATATTCATGAAACTGAAGATAAATTAATAACAAAGGTTGTAAACGTTGAAGAAATTTACAATGAATTTAGTAGCGGAAGAAAAGAAGCACCAGCAATTAGAGATTTTATAAGGTATTTGTACAGTAAAGATAAAAAATTACAATACGTATTGTTATTGGGCGATGCTTCACAAGATGCTAAAAGAATAAATTCTACGCATATTAATCACATTCCAGTTTTTCAATCCGAGAATTCTACAAGATTAACTGGATCATTTGGAACGGATGATTTTTATGCCTTAATGGATTTGAATGAAGGAAATTTTGGTGTATTTGATCAATTAGATTTGTCTGTTGGTAGGATTCCCGTAAAAAATCAAAATGAAGCCAATAATGCGGTTCAAAAAATTAAGGAATACTATGGTTTAACTCCAGAATCTAAACAAAATCTATATAAAGATTGGCGAAACAAAATTCATTTTATTGCCGATGATGGTGATGGATTTGAGCACATGCGACAAGCCGAACAACTTACAGTTTTGGTGGATACTACAATACGTAATTTAAATATTACAAAAACCTACATTGATGCTTTTCCAAAAGTGAGAACCATAACCAAAAATCAGGTATTGGGAGCCGAAGAAAAAATTCAAGATATGTTTAAAAATGGAGGGTTATTAATTAATTATACCGGACATGGTGGCGAATATGGTTGGGCATCCGAAAGAATTTTAACCAATGCCGAAATTATGCAAATGCGCAATTTGTTTAGTTATCCTTTAGTGATGACAGCCACTTGCGAGTTTAGTAGATTTGATGATCCAAAACAAACCAGCGCAGGCGAAAACCTATTTTTACAAAATAAAGGTGGAGCAATTGCATTGTTTACAACAACACGATTGGTTTTTTCGATTCCAAATTTCAGATTAAACCGTTCATTTTATGAAGTTTTAGCAGAAAAAAAACAAAATGAAGTTATTAGGTTAGGAGATTTGTTTAAAGAAACAAAAGTTAAAAATAATGGAGGAAATAATGATAGAAATTTTACACTTTTAGGTGACCCTGCTATCCGTTTTTCTTTTCCTTCACAAAAAGTAAAAACAAATAATATTAAAGTTAATGAAGTAATTGTGGATACTATTAAAGCTTTAAATACAGTAAAAATTTTGGGAGAAATTGAAGGGGATGAAAGTTATAATGGTTGGGTAGAAATGAGTATTTATGATAAAAAAGTTAATCGTACTTCTTTGGATAACGATCGTACTGGTGGCGGTTTTGATTATGTTCAGCAGGAAAATATGCTTACAAAATCTGTAGCAGAGGTAAAAAATGGAAAGTTTGATATTCAATTTAAATTACCCAAAAATACCAGGAGCGATTTTGGTTTAGGTAAAATTACTTATTTAGTTTACGGAAAAGAAAATACTTTTTCGGGTTTTAAAAATACCATTGTTGGTGGAATAGACACCAATGCTTTGAATGATAAAATTGGACCTGAAATAGAAATTTGGTTAAATGATAGTACTTACACTTTTGGAACAGCTATAGAACCACAGCCAATGTTGATAGCAAAATTTAAAGACCCATCAGGTATTAATTTAACCTCGGATGAAATAGGAACAAACATTATTTTAAAATTAAATAGCTCAACTAACAACGAAAAAATTTTAAATCCATTTTACACCCCAGCAACAAACGATTTTACTAAAGGAACTGTTCGTTTACAACTAAATGATGTAAAAGAAGGAAGATATACTTTAATTGTTAAAGCATCGGATAACTTAAATAATCCATCCGAAGCTTTAACCGAATTTTATATAGCCGAAACAGCTCCTTTAGCAATAAAAAACTTAATTAATTATCCTAATCCATTTACAACTCATACAGGGTTTTATTTTGAGCACAATAATCCGCAAAATGAAATGGACATTATGATTAGAATTTATACGATTACTGGTAGATTAATTAAAACTATTCGATATCAAACACTTGCAGATGCGAATAGGGTTGGACCAATAGATTGGGATGGTAGAGATGACTTTGGCGACCCAATTGGTAGAGGTGTATATTTTTATAAACTTAGTGTTAAAATGGGTGATCAAAACTTGGAACAAACCAACAAGCTAGTTATTTTAAAATAAAAGCAACCTTTAATTTAATTTTCGTTAAAAAGAAGCTAAATCCTTAACTATGACAAAAAAACTATATTTTTTTACAGCAATTTTAACAATTGTAATAATCACATCTTGTATTCGCGATAGAGAAACAATTTGGGAAACCAGATTAAAAGCTCCAGTTGCAAAATCAACTTTAAGTATAGAAAATATTTTAGGTTCAGATTATATTAAAAACCAGGGAGATACAACGTTGTCTTTAGTTTTTAAGCAAAACTTAAGCGAAATTAATACAGATAGTATTATTAAATATTCGGATACTACCATAACTTTTGGAGCAAGTTTACAAACCTTAGATTTAGAAGATTTAAGTTTTTCGTATACTATTACTATAGAGGAATTATTATTGCAAGCAGGGTTTAATCAATCTTTACTAAACATATTCTTTTCCAATCCCATTCCAGTAAATATTCCAGGAAATACATTAACTGATGCATTAAGTAACATCATTGAAAATTCTACATTATTTCAATCGGTAGATATTGAATCCGGCGTGGTAGAGTTAGAAGTAATAAATAATTTACCTGTAGATATCACAAATATTGATTTTTCGATAAATAATGCTGTTCCTAGCAATACAGATTTATTGTATAGTAAAGTAATACCTTTAATTGCAAAAAATACTATTTATACAGATGTTGCGGTTTTGGATGATAAAACAATATATTCTTCTTTAAAAATTAATATCAATTCCATGAATATTGTAGGAGCTACTGGTGTGATTTTAAATCGAAACCAAAAAATAACTGCAAATATTAAGGTTAAAAATGTAAAACCTCGAAAAGCTACTGCCGTTTGGCCTGCTCAAGATATAATTGACACAACTACATTGGGTACTTTAGATAATACAAATTCTGGTGTTAGTATTAAAGAAATGATTGTAAAAACAGGTGAAGTATATGTTGAAGCTTTAAGTTCTTTGGAAGATACTTTATATTTAACTTATGAAGTTCCACATTTAATTTCTAATTTCGGTACAGGTTCTTCATTAGTATTAACAGCAAAAATTCCGCCTTCACAAAATGGAGAGTATGGGAAAATTACAAAAGTTATTGATTTTTCGGATTATTTATTCAAATTAAACGGTTTTGGTATAGATGGAAATGTCCCGGATACTGTTAATGTATTTTACCAAAGAATTAGAGGCAGAATAGAATATACCGGACAAATGAAAACGTTAAGTAAAGAGGATACTTTATTAATTGTTGCAGGTATTAGAAATGTTGTTCCGCAAAAAGTTTTAGGATATTTTGGTAATTCGGTTCAAAAAATTGGTCCAGATGAATTAGAATTAGATGTTTTTGATAAGGTAAAATCTGGTAAATTATTTTTAGAAGATGTAAAAATGTCCGTAACATTAAACAACGGAATTGGAGCTAGTGCGAAAGCGAAAATCAACAAATTGCAATCCATTGATAAAGCTGGTAATGTAGTTGATTTAAATGTGCAAAATAGTGGCGAATTTACAGTGAATAAAGCCATAGATAAGAATACTATGGATTTTAATGACCCAGTAATTTTTTCGGCGAATCAACATGTTTTAAACAAAGCTAACACACCTAATATTACCGATTTCGTAAGTAATTTCCCAAAAAAAATTAGATATGAAATGGAATTTGAATTAAATGAAGGTTTACCTGAACCAAGTGTACAAACTATTGTAAATAATCCTCCAAATTTTTTGTATGATGATAAATTTTTAAATGGAGATTTAGAAGTAGAAATTCCATTACATTTTTTAGCAGATAGTTTAGTTTTAATTGACACATTAGATTTTACATACAATGCAAGTATAAATGAAGATATTAAAAAAGGAAATTTTGGATTGGTAGTTAAAAATTCCTTTCCTTTTAATGCTTTTATCACTTTGGTAACATTGGATAATTCGGGAAATATTTTAGATACAATTTTAGTTAAAGGCAGTATTTTAAAAGCCGAAACTAATGTAAATGGTAAGGTTTCTAATGCAGTAAAATCATTTATTCCTGTTCAATTGGATTTAGCTGGAATTGATAATTTACAATTTGCCAATCGTATAATTGCTACTATTGGTTTTCATACTGGAGATTCCAATAATCCCGAACTTAAAAAACATAAAATTTACAGCGATTACAAGTTGGATGTTGTTTTAACAGCGCAATTAAGTTTACAAATTAAAAATTAAGTATGAGTGTAAGATATAAATTTTCGGGTGTATTGAGCGTATTATTTTTTATGATTTCATTCAATATCAAAGCTCAAGATAATTGGTCTGGGTTAACTTTAGCGGATTCTTTAGGAAGTATTCAGAGCATTAATTATGGTTATATACATTCTTCCGGTGTTGTAAACGATTTTACCAATAAATTTATTTGGGGAGGATTTATCGATGAAGATATAAAAAACAACAGTTTAGCATTACATAAAACTTCTTCTAATTTTTTAGAAGCGCAAATGCAAGCAGGTTTACAATTTCAAAGTGCTATTAAAAACAATTGGTTTTGGGGAGTAAATTATAATTATGTACAAAATAACTACGCAAAATATCCAACGGATTTATTTGAATTGGTTTTTAAAGGAAACGAAAATTTACCTTCGGCGCAGTTAATGGAAACCAGATTTTTTAATATAGGTTTGCAACAGGGCGGGTTTATTGTAGGTAAACAGTTTAATTTAGTTTCTTCTAAACTGCAATTAAAAATCAATCCTTTTGTAAACGTTGCGCAACAATATAATTTTTTGGAGTTGAATGGAACTTTAAATACTTCTGATTTTGGTGATGAAATTGCTTATAACGGTAGTTTTAAACAGCAACGTTTATTAAATAATGGCATGGGAGCTGGATTAAATTTCTCGGTATTTTATCAAAAAAATAAAAATTTATGGAGATTAGATGTTACAAATCTTGGATTTGTAAATGTTGAATCAGAACAAATTCAAAATAAAAATAATAGCACCAATTTTACCGGAGTAACTATTGAGGATATTTTTGCTTTTGAAAATGCCCAACCCAATTTAGATAATATTACCGATACTTTAGTTGAAACTGAAATTGTTAAAGAAAGTGTTTTAACTCCATTTTCTATTAAATTAAGTAACGATTATTTAATTACTCAAAGTCATTCCTTGCGTTTAAGTGTTAGATATTTCAATGCACCAAATTTTGTCCCTCAGTTAAGTATTGGATACAATTATCAAAAAAATATTTTCCAAGGTGGAGTAAACGCTAATTTTGGAGGTTACACCAATTTTATGGCAGGAGCTTATGTTGGAGCTAAATTTAATTCGTTTACTTTAGGTGTTGGTAGTAACAATTTATTAGCCTGGATAGTTCCTCAAAATACATTATCACAAGCTGCTTTTATACAATTAAAGTATGAGTTTAAATAAAATTTATTCCAATATTAAAAAAATAATCTGATTCCCCTTTATTATACCTAATATCAATTTCTCACAGAACACACAGATATTCACAGAGTTTTTTATTTATACTTTTTTTCACAGATTCCACTACGTTTGAAAGATTTCACAGAATCAAAAAAC
>JACCEB010724849.1_pt1 | contig 57823 bp, 52 predicted proteins | sample 7454761 | NCBI WGS metagenome assembly JACCEB01 (sample SAMN15323454, study PRJNA562643) | freshwater metagenome | isolation source: river surface water | place: USA:Blue River Watershed | collected 2017-08-18
TCTTTCTAATAATGACTTAAAATTAATATTAGGAATTAATAATTAATAATAATTAAAATGGAATCCATTGATTTAGACTCGCTTGATGATATTAAAGATATTTCTTTTGATTTAGGTAAAAAACCTGTTACTAAACCAAATTTAATTACAAGAGATCCTCCCCAAAGAAACCAACCTAGTCCAGGTGGTAACGTTGCGGATTCATCTTTTGGTTTAGATTTAATTATGAATAAAGATAAACAAAAAAGACGCCCTAGTCCCAGTCCTAGTGCTTCACCTTCATTCCCACAATTAGAAGAACCTAAATCTAGTTTTACAAGTAATATGTATTCTAATATTGATAATAATACTCCTAATCTTAAATCTAATAATTTTAATATTGAATCTTATTTAGAAGATGATTTAGAATCAATTTCTGGTAATAAACCTTCAATTACAAAATTAGGTGATAGTCCAACACCTATTGATATTAAACCACCATCAAATACAATGGGATTTAACTTTGATGATGATATTCTTGATCCAAAACCACAGGTTAATGAAACATATGGTGGTGGCAACAATAATAACTATGGAGGTAATAATAATAACTATGGAGGTGGTAATAGTATGTATGGTGGTGAAGCACCTATGTCAGTGGAAGAAATGCAAAAGAAGAAATTTGAACTTCTTTGTAAATTAGAACGTCTGAAGAAAAAAGGTGTAGTTGTACCTAGAACATATACTATGAACTCACCATATGAAGAAATTAAATATGAATATGACAAACTTCATAATGAACGTTTAATGGAAAACTCAGTTAAAATGTATCGTCAAATGATGATTTCAGTAACAACAGGTATTGAATATCTTAACAATAAAGTTAATCCATTTGATGTTTACCTAGATGGTTGGTCTGATCAAGTATATTCTCAACAACACGATTATGATGAAATCTTCGAAGAATTATATGAAAAATACAAAGACAAAGGTAGTATGCCACCTGAACTTCGTCTTCTACTTAGTTTAGGTGGTAGTGCTTTAATGTACCATCTTTCTAATACTATGTTTAAATCAGTTCTTCCAGGTGCTCAAGATATTCTTCGTCAAAATCCTGATCTGATGAAACATATGCAACAAACACTTTTAAATACAATGGCACAACAAGGTCCAAATGAAGCAGCATTTGCCGGTATGATGGGAGGTGCTATGAACCAAAACCAAGGGTTTGATCCTACATCACAAGGTAGTCCAAATGTTAATTCAAGAATGTCAGCTCCACCATCAAATCCTAATCAAAGAAGACAAATGAATGGTCCAGATCTTGATACATTCTTAGATGATATCACTGGTCCTAAGAATGTAAATATGTAATTACTTTTTAGGAAAAAGTAATATCAAAAAGTTGAAAAACTTAATTATCAAAAAGTTAGCAAAACTTACTTTTTATAAAAAAGTAATATCAAAAATGCTTTTTATTTTTCTTTTATTTTGTTAATTTATAAATTACCCAAAAAGTTCTTGTTGGTAATACATTAAAATTTATATGTTCACTTAATACATCAGCACTAGTATATTCAAACCCATATTTATTTGTTAAATTATCTAATTCTATCCAATTAAAATATTTAACATATCCTAAATCATTATTTATTTTACTAGTTTCTTCTAATTGAGTATCATCATTAAATACATTCATATATAATCCATGTTCAATATCATTAATCATAAAATCTGCATATGTAAAAGAATCATGTTCAATAATTATTAATAATCCATCTTTTTTAAGAATTCTTTTTATTTCTTCAAATAAAAATTTAGGGTTTTTAATATGATGTAATACCATTTTTAAACTAATCATATCAAAAAAATTATCTTCAAATGGATATTTCTTATTTTCTTCAATCGTTTTAAAAATAAATTGATTATTTTGTTTATTTCTATCCCAATCTTTTTGTTCAGCAAAATTTTCTAAATCTACACCATAAATATGTTGACTATCTAATCCAATCGCTTTTCCAAAAGTTATGGCAAATTTACCACTCCCAGTACCAATATCTAAATAATTTTTAATATTATTTGTATTTGTAATTTTATCCAATAAAATTTGACTAATAATTAAATTTTTATTACACGTTCTAGGTGCAACTTGTTTAAAATTATTTTTTTTTGAATGATATAATTTTTTAAGATTTGAATAAATAACATTATCTAGATTTCCAGATGTTAAAATATTTAATATTTCTTTGTATAATGAAGGATTATATCTCTTTAATATTAAATTTAATAATCTAGAAAGAAAATTAGAATCATTTTTAAAAGCAATATTAACTAAACTTCTAATTTGTTGATTGCTTTCATATGGTTTATAATATTTTTTATAATTAAAATTATCATTACTTAAATTTACATATTCATCTAAAAAACATTTTGGATATGTAGGAACATTTTTTTTTATTAATATTAAATCATTAACCGCTTTTTGATCATTTTTCTTTAGATATTTTTTTATAAGTTTTCTTTTTTGTTACCATTTTATTATATCTAGATATAATATTTTTATTGATAAATTAATTATTATTATTACTGTTATTAGAAGAGTTATTGTTATCACTGTTATTAGAAGAGTTATTGTTATCACTGTTATTAGAAGAGTTATTGTTATTTTTGATTTCATTATCTTTGAGTTGTTTGTTATATTTTTCAACAATTGATTGTGCATAATAATATTCTTTCTTAGTAATTTTATTTTGATCATTAACCATAGGTAGAATACAATATTTACTATCTTCATTAAATATTCCAGATACTAAAACTACGAATATAGCAGTTGATATTAATGCAACTTTAATATCTCTAGTTGCAACAAATACTACTGTAAATACTAGAAATCTTCTAATAAATGCATTACTTAAAAAATCTTCATGTAATTGACTAAGTTCCATTGATATATATCTAGAACCTAAATTAAGAAATAACATCATAATTGCAACAAAATATTTACTATTATTTAAAATACCAATACCAGCTTCAAGTGTACCAATAAATCCACCTGTCATTGGTTGTTGAGATGGCATTTGTTGTGGTAATGGTTGTACTGGATTAATAACAACTTTTGGTTTTCTTGGCATATCTTATTTTTCAAAAAGATAAAAAATATTATAAAAAATTAAAAAAGACTAATTTAGAATGCATTTAATGGATAAAATACAGTTCCAGTACCAGTATTAGCATTTGAATATGCTTGACAACTATCAACTGGAGCTCCATATACTGTTTCATGTAATGGGTTAGATTCCTTCATATCAAATCTGCAACCAGCTACATCAAATGGATTAGGTGTTTTAACAACATGATTAGGATTTTCAAATGTTTCAAATAATCCTTGTAATGATTCATCTAGAGATTGTGATTCAGCATATTTAATTTGTTTAACTTGTCTTGAATCACCATTACATCCACAAGAAAATCCTTCTTCAATATCTTCATCTTCAAAGGGTTCCTTTGTTGATTTTGGTTTAGGTGGAGGGGTAGTGTTCATTTTTTTATTATTTAATTTTTTAGTTTCTTTATATTCTGACATTTCAGATGGTTTTGTTGATGTGGATTTAGTTTCTTCTAATTCATTAATTTTAGATTGAAGACTATTAATTGCGGTTTGATATGTCTTAATTTGTGTTTCTTTTTCTGGATCAGGAATAGGTTCTTCTTCTGACATAGATGGTGTGTCTTTTTCTGACATAGATGGTGTGTCTTCTTCTGACATAGATTTTGACTCTTCTTCTGACATAGATGTTGATTTTTTATTTTTTTTATCAACATCAAAACCTTCTGTTGTTTGTAACATAATTGAAACAAAGAATATAACCAATAATACTCCACATAATAAATTATGAGCACCAATAAATACGGCAACAAGTAAAAGCAATATTTGACCAATTGTATCATGAAATAATAGTTCAAGACTATTTGGTAATTGAATATATCTAGGAACTAATACTATTAATAAAATAATAACAAGTGCACATACAATTTCAGATTGTTTATTCATTTTTTCCATATTGAAATTTTATATTATAAAAAGATATAATTTTTTCTTTTGAAAATTTAAATGGAAGAAAAAGAAAAAAAAAATGAGACATCAATCAAGACAATTATTAAACAGAATATTAAAATAATTGTCTTGATAATTATAGTTGTTATTATTATTTCTTTAATGAATACTAATTCAAATGTTACATGTAAAAAAATGAAAGGTGGTATCGGACAAATTACTGCTAGTGCATTAAGTACCATATCTAGATTAACACAAAGATGTACTACTAATGTAATGGAAGATGGTATGCACAGATTTAAAGAAGTAACTGAACACGTATTGGGAGTTATGATATTTATTCTTGCTTTAATATTAATTCCAGCATTTCCTATATTTATATATGTTGCAGCAATGTATTTAATAATATCTCAAATGTTTAAAGGAATGAGAAAAATATAATTTAGAACACAATAAAATATTATACGTTATATTTTTTCTCTAAAATAAATAAATATGTCACAAGAAAAAGAAAAAGAAAAAGAAACATCCTCTTTTAAAAATGAAGTAATTGAATATTTTAAATCATTATATAAAAGATCTAAAGATTTTATTATTTATAATAAAATAGAATTGTCTATATTGTTTGTTGTATTATTCCTATATTTTGTTTTAACGGATATAAATACTAATAATACATATTGTAATAAAGGAGGAGCTCCACCTAATCAACAACAACAACAACAATTACAACAACAGCAACAACAATTACAACAACAACAACAAAAAAGACAACAAGAACTATATCAAGTAAAATCACAATTATCACAGATGGCTTTCACTAAAATGGGTTCTATTATATCTAATAGTAATGTATTATCAAAAGTAATTTGTTATATAACGTCTTTGTTAAGATCAGGTATGTCTTTATTTTCAATTGTATTTGCAGTTATGTTAATTCCAGGTGTACCTGTATTTGGATTTATGTTAATTTTATTTACAATATTAAGATCTAAAGTGGCTGACATTAAAGCATTATAATAATTGTAAATTTAACTAATTAATTCTCCTAAAATAAACCCTAATCCTGCGTTTAACAAAAATAATTTTTCTGAGGTTGAAGATGAAGGATTATTTACAGTTTGAAGATTTACATATGTAGGCTCATTATTTTGATTTTGATTTTGATTTTGTTTTTCTAATATGGATTGAAAAATACCATAAATTGACGTCGGACTCCGAATTTTTTCTTTAATATATTTATTTTTATAAATAAGATGATCCTTGATAATGGTATCAAAAGATAATTCTTTAAAAGAACCATTTTCTTCTTTAATTGTAATATAATCTGTTTTTAGATTTTCTTGTCCTAGATATAGAAAATGAACTTCTTTAATAATTTTACATAATAATGATATTTTATTAACACAAATGTTTAATATCTTAATAAAATTTGTTATATTCTCAGAATTTGTATACTGAGGAGTCTCATCATCAACCAGTTTATTTATGTGTTTTAAAAAAAATTCTAATGTAGATACATAATAAGATTTCTGACTACTTCTATCATATAAATCAGATGATGATATTTTTTCTGATGTAGGTATAAAAGATAATGTACCATCTTTATCCAGAGTTGTTAAAATTTTGCGTAACCCAATTATTGTATTTAAATTTTGACCTAATGGTTCTGGGTTTGATTGTCCTTTGACAAAAGATAATACATTATCTGGTACTTGATTTAAATCAAATAATGGTTCCCTAATAAACATTGGAATTTCTTGATCATAATCACTCGTGACATTCTCGAAAACAAATATTAAATATAATAAAATATATGTTAATGCCCGAATATTTCCTGGTGTATGTGTTAATATTCTTTCCATATCATAATAATTCTTAAGTTTATTCTTTTTAGCTAATTTACGAACAAAACTTATACATTGTCCACCTAACTTATAGCCACCATATATAACAAGCGGAATACAAAAAAGTAAACCTAATCCAATACTTTTTTTGGGATGTTGTTCTATTATTAACATAAATTCAACACCTGGAGAATTAACAGTATCACTCGGTAGACTTAAATATCTGTCGAAATATGGATCTTTATTACCACCTTTATATTTTTTACTTAATTTTTTATTAATTTTTTTACTTAATTTTTTATTAATTTTTCTACCTCCGCCAATCGCAGTAGCGGGTGGATAACGTGCATAATATTCTGAAACCATATTAGAATACCCTTCATAAATGATTTCAAATAAAGGTAATAATTGAGCTTCTTGACTTGGATTTTTTTCAACCATTAACATTATTGAAAAAATAATCATTACTAATCTAACTATTTTTTTAATTCTTTCACATTGATCCAAATTTTGTATTGAATAAGATCCTAAATATCCTTCTAAAAATTTTCTAGCTTCATTAACTAGTATCGGATTTGAATTAAATTTATCCAATATCGCTATCGTGGTGTTTGTATTTTCTTGTTCTTGTACTTCATCCTCAGTTAAAGGTGCCGTATTAATTTCTGCATCTTTTTGTGTTAATTCTGCATTTTTAGCCTTCAACTCTTCTAATACCTTAACAATCTTTGATTTATCCAGCATTATGTTAACAATTTCATTTTTTAAATTATGTTCTGCTTGTTCTGCTTTAGTATATGCGGTTTGCATTGGAGGTGAATTATTAATATTAACTCTAGAATCACATCTAGAATTAAAAATCTCTCTGAATTTTTCTGGACTTATACCTTGAGAATTGAAATCAGGTAAATAGGTATTGTATAACAATCTATATACAGATACTTTATTCATAGATTCAAGTAATATTCTTTCACATAATGATTTACCTGCTGTATCACTACCCAAAATTTTTTCTAATTCAGCATTTCTACATATTGCATCAAAACTAAATTCTTTGTCAAGTGTATTTCTAGAAAGATTATCAATTAAGGTACCACCTTTTTTAAAAGTTCTTTTTTTATTTAATTTACGTCTATTATTTTTGTTTGTATTTTTGATTTTCATTTTATATAAATAGTAGAATAAAAAATAAAAATTGATTATGTTTTAGAAATTTATTATAGAAAAACAAATAATAATGAATTATATTTATATCATTTTACTTATCAATAATACTTATTTAATTATTTCTTCAGAAGATAGAATAAATCAGATACATAATACACCTGATTATAAAGATATAATTGAAATAATCAAATGTAATGATAATTATGAATTTGATAAAATAGTAAAAAAATATATTGAAGAATTTGGTAATGATAAAATAAAAATTTCAACACATAATAACAATATTACAGAAGACGATACACACATATTTAAATATATTGACAATATTACAGATATTGAAAAAGAAATTAAAAAACTTACAATGATTAAACAAAAGATTATTCATATTAAACATATTATTAATACAACAAAATTGCCACACATAGAAGAATATGGGGTTGGAAAATTTATTTCGGATTATGCTAAATATCAAAGATTCATCAAATTATCTGAAGAAAATCGAGATATAATTAGTCAAATGACAATCCAAAGAAAAATACAGCAATTTATTCAAACATTACCGACTGAAATGCAAACTTTATATCTTTATTTTGTAGATATCAATAACCTTCATAATCATAAAAATAATAAACTAGTTAAAATACGAGACCTTATTCAAGAAATTGGATCATCATATAATACTTATATTAGGTATGAAATAAATAATAAACATTTACCAGAACATTTTATTATGGATACAGATGTAATTCTTCAATTATATTCAACACTATACTTTAATAAAAAAATGAACTCACATCTAACTAATTTTATCAAGAACAATGGAACAGAAGAACAACTTATAACTAAACTAACCTATGCTTATAGTAAACTTTTCTAATTTACACTAATAAATCCAAAAGAGAATAATATAACAATAATGATTACTAAAATTATAAATATTATAAAAATTATAATAAGCCATCTCATATATTTTTTAGTAATTCTTTGTTCTGCATTTTTTATTTGTTGATTCATTGATTCTTCATTTATAGTAATAATTTCTTTAACCATACTTTTCATCATTTTTATATCTAAATTATTTGATTTTATAGTATTGCGTTGATGATTAGTAATAAGTGGATATTCCATTGGATATTCTTCAGGAGTAGGCATTACTCTAAAATTTTTATTAAAGATAATTAAAAAATAATTTCAATTTTACTTTTATATTTTTAATGTAAAAATAATTATTCCTAAAAATTTATAATTTTTCCGGCTAATATTAATTGATCATAATCTATACTAGATTTAGTGATAGTTTTAGGTAATAATCCAGCATTAATTGGATCCCCTTCATCTGTATAAGATGCTATTTTATCAAAATCATCTGTCGTAATCATATCTATTTGATCATCAAATTGTCTTTGAATATCAGATATAACTGATTGTTCTAATGGAGTTATTATACCTTCATCTTTTAATAAATCAAATCTTGGTTGTTCTTTTGATATTTTTTCATCTATTTTTTTTCTTTTTTCAATTGTAATATCATAATTAGATTCTTTATTTTGTGATGATGTCATTATGTCTGCAAATTTTTCTCTAAACATAGGAAAGTGTGTGATCATAACAATAATCAATAAAATAACTCCTGCTTGTTTATGATATGGATAAATTATTAGAACTCCGATTAATAAGATTAATTTATAAAAATTACTATAAAATATTGAATCTTTCTGACCGATATATTTTGATGCACATAATACATAAATGGCAAAAACACATCCTAGAAATATATTAAATTTTTTATTATAAAAAAATGGACTTAGTTTCATATTTATTTTGTTTTATTTTTGTTTTATTATTTATTTTAAATGTGAGAAAATCAAGAATTATTTCTTTAGTATATAATAAATTAAATAAAAATAAGAAATGCCTGCCAGTTTATCAGAAGCTTTTGGTGATACATATCAATCAAATAATGATACTAATAAAAAACGTAATAAGAAAAAAGTATCTGAATATGGACATAGAATACCTGAAAAACGTTATATATCATCAAATGAACCAAAAAGAACTATTAATGTATCAAGTGGTGGAATAGGAGCTATGGATGATGAATTAGATGCTCAATATTTACAAATTGATAATGATTGTGAATATGGACCAACCGATTATAATATTAAACCAAAAGATATTAAAGAATATATGAGTCAATTAGATAATATACCACAAGATTTTCATCCAAATAATATTAATGATTCAACAAATTATATTATTGATCCAAATAGTGTCTTTAGACCACAACAACAACCTTCACAACAACAACCTTCACAACAACAACCTTCACAACAACAACAGCAGCCTTTAGAAAGACAAGAAGATAATAAAGCAATGAATAAAAAATTATCTTCTGTTGATGATGCTAGATTACAAGAATTTAATGCTAAATTAGATTTAATTTTACAAAAATTAGGCCATTTTGATGAACCTGCACAAGAAAATGTTCACGATATCATTCTTTTTGTAATATTTGGTGTATTTATAATATTTATTCTTGATTCAGTTTATCGTGTAGGTAAAATGACGGTATAAAATTAAAATCTAGAATCAAATAATAATCGATTGGCTTTTTCTTGTAATGTATTTAATGAATTACTGTCATATATAAAATTATTTGTTGGTTGGTAGTCTGTTGTTGGACGATATTCTAATGCTTTAGCTCTTAATTCTTCTAATTTATTATTATTATTAGTTAAAGGTAATGGTTTTTTACCAGGTTTTTCATACCAAGATATTAATAATAAATTAGGATGAGTATATCTAATATCAAAACCATTATCACTTAATTTTTTAGTTAAAAATATAATACAATTATTTGTATCAAATAATGGTAAACCATAAACATATGTTGGAACAGAATAGAAACAGAACTTGTCTTCACTGGTTTTACTTGTTAATTTTATTTTTTGATGTACCTTATCTAAAATATTTTCATATATTTCAAGTCTTCTTTCATCCTTTCTAGTTTGTTCCCGATGCAATTCATTTATATTAATCATTTTGCTCATTTTTATTTACAATTAAAGAAAATATTTACTTATTTTCTTCTTTATTTTATGAATAAATATAAAGTTATTATAATATAATAAATATTCACACACTCATCCCTACAATTAAAATGACTAAACAAATCGCACACACTTCCGGCAAACTTATCGTCAATGAATTTGGTAATGGTTTTGTAAATCAAGATAACAAATCAATTTATATCAATAAAAAAGATCTTAATCGAGCTTTTAATAATGAAATAGTTGAAATAGAATATTATCAAGATCAAGATCTTAAATATTATGGTAAAGTTATTAATTATTCTTTAATTGGTAAATCTTTTATTGGTAGTGTACATCATACATTTAAAAAAATTATCTATATATATGTTTCAGAATTAACACAACTTATTACAATTGATACTTCAAAAACAAATAATAAATTATTTGTACCTAAAAATAGTTGGGTACATCTTAAAATTACAGATGACTTAGATAATGTTATAAATGGAACAATTATTGAAATATTAAAACCAGATGTTGATGAATTAATTGAAAAGAAATTTAATCTATCACAAATACAAAATAATATTATTCAAATACATAATCAAATAGAAAATCAACATTTAGATCAAACAAATCTAAACACTTTTACAATTGATCCAATTACTTGTCAAGATTGTGATGATGCTTTTAGTATTGATCCAATTCCAGATACACATTTATTAAATATTTATGTTCATATCAGTGATGTTGCACATTATATTAATCCTAGTATTGGTCCAGAATTCGAAAAAATTATTAATAGAGGTAATACATATTATGGTTCTAATAAAAATTGGACAATGATACCAAGAGAATATGCAGATAATGCTTGTTCAATCTTACCAAATAAAGAAACAAAAGTAGTCACGACACATTTTATATTTAATACACAAACTAAAGAACTAGAATACCAAAAATGGTTCTATTCAACAATTATATCAAAACACAAATATCATTATGAACTAGTTGATGAAATATTCGAATCTAATAATGATTTTTTAATATTATATGAAACATCACAAATTATTAAAAAGACTATTCCAGATATAATATTAAATTATGAAACTAGATCACACCAAATGATTAAATATTGGATGCTTAAAACAAATCAAGTTATGTCAAACCAAATAAATCGCTTATATCGTTGTAATCCAGAACCTAATTCAAATAATATGAAAATGATATCAGAATATTTTAAATTCTGTAATCTAGAACCAACATCAAACACAATACAAAGACAAGATATCATTAATTTATGTGAAAATAATAAATCACAACTTACTAATTTCATGATTAAAAATATATTACAAAAAGCATATTATACTGAAACAAATGCATTACATTATGGTATTGGTATGTTAGATTACACACATTGGACATCACCTATTCGTAGAGCAGCTGATTTATTAAATCATTGTATTTTAAAGGGATATGATATTGACATTACACAATATTTAGAAAATATTAATCAAGCTGATTCTAAACAAAACCAGATTGAATTTTTTATCCAAGAATTTAATAATAATCATAAAGTAGTATTAAATCAAGAATTAGATGCTATTATAATAAGTCTTACATCAGTTGGTTGTGTTATATATGTGAATGATTTAGATTATAAATATTCAGTTCATATATCTAGAATGACAAATGAAAGACTTGTCTATAATAAAGAATTAAATCAATTAAAAGGAGATTTTACTAATTTCAAACTGTTTGATAATATTAAAGTTAAAGTCTCCAAAGTCAGTGTTAATACTATCGAGTTTACTATAGTATCATAATCTATTATATTTTGGTATTTTTAATATTATATTTATCTTAAAATTGATTTGTGTTAATTTAATTTTAAGATAACAATACAACAACCAATGGCTTCTACGGCTGACTTTGTGACTAAGGAGATCAACGGCGAATTCGACCTGGTGGAGAACTACATTCACATCTGTCTCAGTGTTCTCGAAAAGAACAATGTCAAGCGCATCGGTTTTGACCACAAGATGAACCCCATCTTCGACGTGTCCACCCCGCAAGACAAGATTGTTTACGCGAACCTGCTGAAGGCTGTTGACATTCTCTGTCAGCTTTTGTACGCCAGCGTCGGCAACCACATCCACATCGAATGGATTCAAAAGCCAGTCTTTGACGAAGAGAACCGCCTAACAGAACAGACGCGTCTGTCCTTTAAGGTGGTTTCAGCTTAGCCAAGTGTTACTTTACATTTTTTTTTTATTTTTTAGAGTTTATAATATCTTATTTTTTTCTTCATATAACAAAAAATGGATGATAAACCAGATAGTATTAAAGAACAAATTATATTATTACAAAAAAAATTAAAAGAAATTACAAATAAGGAAAAAGTAATCAAGAATTTAGCTTTTAGTGGTGGTAGTTCAAAAGGATTTAGTTATATTGGTGTTATTAAAGCATTAGAAGAATATGGTATTATTGATACTTTAGAAGATATAACAGGATCATCAATAGGTGCATTATTTGCTTTTTTAATAGTTTTAAAATTTCATTCTAGTGATTTAATTAATATTTTTATTGAAATGGATTTAAATTGGTTACATAATATAAATTCCGACTCTGTTTTAATTTTAATAAATAAATATGGTCTAGATAATGGATATAATGTCGAAAAATTTATAGCTCATTTTTTAGAAGTTCGTTTTCCAAATAAAAATCCATTTGAAATTACTTTTCTAGATCTATGGAATTTTAATCCGATTAAATTATCTATAACAGCAACTAGAATATATAATAATATTATTGAACCAGAATTATTTAATTATATTTTAACACCTAAAATGACAATTATAAAAGCACTTAGAATAACAATGGCAATACCACCTTTATTTACACCAATTGATAATGAAACTTATCATCTAGCTGATGGAGGTATTTATAATAATTATCCAATTGATATGTATTCACATAATATGGATAACACATTAGGTATTTTATGTATTGAAAAAATTAGTAAAGAAAAATGTAAAAATATAACTGACATTTATAAAAGTATAATTGGATATTTAATTGCTAGAGAAACATTAGAAAAAAAAACAAAATATTTTGATAATTCAATTATACTAGAAATAGAACTATCACTATATCAAATATTTAATTTGACATCTGAAGATAAAACGAATATTATAAATCTAGGATATCAATTAACAAAACAATATCTAAATATCAAAGAATTTAAAATAAAAGAAATCGAAGAATTTAAAGATTTTAAAATTGATACTAAAAAATTCTCTAAGAAATTAGAATCATCTTTAAATAAAACAAAAACAATTAAAAAATAGGCAAAAATTATTCAATCATTAGCTGAGTTAGATTTTTATTATCAAGTTCAGTATAAATTTTATATTCATTACTTAATAATGATTGAACATCAGATAATGTCTTTCTAGTCATTTGCATATTCATTGTTGGATTGAGAACAATTTCTTGTTTTTGATAATCAAAATCTGTATTATAATAGCCAATCGTTAAAACATTATCTTTAATTAATTTAATACCTAGAAAAGGATGAATTTTTTTTTTAATTTTATCATTAATTATAAAATATAATTTATAATCTATTTCTTCATCTTCATCAATCATATCAAGATATGATAAATATTGATTTATCGCGAAAAGTTGAAGACCTTTAAGATCATTTTTATTTTGAAAATAATGTTCACTGCATTTACCATTTACACATACAATCACACCAAACAAATCATATGTTTGCTCGATAAAATAATTAATCATTTTTACATCAGGATATTTTTTAGCAACTGTTTCAAACCAAGTAATTGGAGTTGACCAAGCTGTATTAAATAATACTTCTATATTATCATCTTCTTCAATGATCCGTGAATCTCGGGCATCCCATTTAGTTCCCCAATTTTCAATAAACCAATTAATATTTGGTGAATAAAAATCACTATTATTTAGAAGTAAAGGTGGTGGAACTGCATAACATAAACTAAAACTTTCTTCAAGATTAAAATTAAAACGTGTTTCTAATTTATATTCAGTATTATTATTCATAATTGAATTCTCATTTAATGGTAGAAAACTATTATTAGATGTTGGTTTAATAATATCATAAATATGTTCTTTATTTCCAAATAGTTGGAGAGTATTAAAGACAAAGTTTGGCATCTTTTTATTTTAGTAATTAATTTATATCTAATCTAAATCAATTTTTTCAATTAAAATAAAACTAAAAATAAAAACAAACTGAATAAACTAGTTACTAGAATTCAGCTAACACTATTGATAAAAGTATTACATATCAGCGATGGCTGATTCAACTTCTTTCATAGTTGTAACTCTTTCGATGTGCTTGTTTGTTTTAGTTGTAATAGCAACAACTGTTGGGTAACCTTCTACTTTGTATGTTGAAGAAGCTGGATGAGCTGTATTTGAACAATCAGCATCAACAAATCTTACTTTTTTACCATTTAAAGATTTGTTATCATTTGCTGATTTAAGTTTTTGCCAAGATGGTTTGTATTCCTTGCAATGAGGACACCAATCAGCTGAGAAGAGTGCGACAATAACTTCACCTTCTTTAGGTTTTAAATCAGCTGGTGCTGGTTCAGAATCAGTGAAATGTTCCATCATTTTTGTTGATTGTGGTGTTGGTTGTAATTTTGCTTGTGGTGGATTTAACCAAGTGTAAGCTAATAAAGCACCAAAAACTACAACAACAACCATTAAAACTGTATTAACGGTCATACAACCGCCTTTCATTTTTTTAAAACCGCCTTTAGCCATTTTAATTAACTATTATTTTAATTAATTAAAAAGAAATTAAAAAATCTTAAAATTTAAAATAATTTATCTATTATTTAGTTATTTAGTTATTTAATATAGCCCAAAAGAGCCAAAATAAGTGGTACAATCGTACATCCAAACAACATTAAACATATCATAATTAAAAAGGTATTAAAATATATACCTGATTTTTTCTCATATTCTTTATATTTTTTTTGATCTGTATCTTTTTCTTTTTCAGCTAGGTTAGAATAGTGAGCACCTACAAATAAAATTACACCACTTATAAATAATAATCCGAAAACTAACATCGCAAGAATAAGACCTGTGAGAATTTCACGATCGATACCACCATTTATAATTCCGAAGAATAAAAGACCGATAATCAGTACTCCAAATATTAATGATAAAAACAAACGAAGAATTAATCCTATTTGCATACCATTAAAATGAATGAATGCATAACCTATACACCATACACCAATTGTTAATATTAAAAAAGCAAGCATTGCTAAATCAATACCACCACCTTTCATTTTTAAACTGCCTTTAGACATTTTAATTAATTAAAAAGAAAATAAAAAATATTAAACCTTATATAATTGTATAAATCCAAAAAAATATCATAGATAATACAAAAATTCCAAATAAACCGAATGGTATGCCTAGAGCTAACCACATAAATATTTTAGATTTTTTGTTATATTCCTTAGATTTTTCGGCATTTTTTTCTTCTCTAGCTAGATCACTATAATGTGCTGTTAATACTGGAAATACGAAGAATGCTAAAAAGAATAATACTATTCCAATAATAATTATTGTAAGTGTTACTGGATTTGAATCATGTTTAGACATTTTAATTATTTATTATTAATTTTTATTTGCTTTATTCAATACAATAGAAAAATAATCAATAAAAAAATAAAAGAAAGTATTTATACACCACCATAGAATGTAAAATCTTCCATCGATTAAAATATTATTTATCTTTTATAATTTTTTGATTTTAATTTCAAGAATAATAAACAATGTATAATTAAAAATTTAATATTTATTTAATAAATAATGTAATAATATTATAGTTTATGAACGAATGTATTATCAAAACAAATATACATATAAACATCAACACAATTGATGTATACAATATAGTTGTAGCTATACCTGATTTTTTTTCATATTCTTTAGATTCTTCAGGATTTGTAATTTTTTTTTTTGCTAGATAATAATAATAGATTTTTAATATTATAGACAAGATAATTATAAAAGCTAACATATATATAATAGTAAATAATATAATAGTTACGATATCAGCTACATTACCACCTTTCATTTTTAAACCACTTTTAGACATTTTAATTAATTATTATTTTAATTAATTAAAAGAAATTTAAATAAAAAGAAAATAAAAAATATACCAATATAAAATTAATTTGCATATTTTTCGGTCCACATTTTTGCAGTTTTATTAAAAGCTTCAGGTGAATCAGTATATTGTGTTGCAATATCTGGTTCTAATGGATCATTTGGATTTGGATCATTCAATAAAGAACATATTGATAATAATATTTTTGAAACAGTTAAAGCTGGACTCCATTTAGATGTAAGAATATCCAAGCATATACCACCTCCATTTTTCTGTATATTTGGATGATAAATTTTTGTTAGGAAATTTACTTTTGGTGGTTTATATGGATAATCAGATGAAAAATTTATTTTAAGATTAAAACAGCCTCCTGCATATGGTGTATCTTCTGGTCCAATAATAAAACCTTTCCATTGATACATATCATTTTCATCAATTGGTCCTGCACTACAATTAGATGGCGGATCCTTCATTAATTGTAAATATTCTTTTTTAATTCTGGTTAATGACATTTTATTATTATATATATTTTAATAATTTAATCTTAAATTTTATAAATCATCATTATTATCATCTTCATCACTATCTGGTTTAATAACAAGTAAAGATTTAGATTTTGATTTAATCTGTGGTTCTTCTTCTTTATTTATATCTATAAAATCAATATTATCATATGCATTTCTATTTGGTTTCTGTTCATAAACATCAATAAAATCAATCGTATCAATATCACCTGGTTTAAGATAATCCATATCATCATCTATTTTATCTACTAAATGAAGATCTAATGATGACGCTGGTTTTTGTTTAATTCCCAATTTATATTCTAATTCTAGTAGACCATTTGTTCGATAATGAACAACTTGTTTCCAGAATTCATCTAGTTTAATTTTAAGATTAGCAAAATATTCTGGTTCTCTTTTAAGTAGTGTTTCATTAAATTCTTCTAACCACCAATATTTACATCCACCAGAATGATATCTAGAATCATTAATTATTTCTTCTCTAGTATCTTGAATCCATTGACTAATTTCATCATTTGATAATTTAAGTGGACAATATTTATATTTAGTTGAGCTTGATCCTTTTTCATAATATTCATAAATAACACCTTTTGGTTTATTTGATTTAGTATATTTATATGAGGCTTCATCTTTTGGTGAGTCATTTAAAAATTGTGTCATTCCAGAATATATTCTAATATCACATTCTAAGAAATCACAATATTCTAAATCACATACTTCTAATTGTAATTGTACTTGCATATAATATTCAGTTTTAGGTATTCCAGTAATCACACGTGAATAAGGACATTTAATTTCTAACATTCTTCCGTGATAATTTGGATTACTTTCCCTTGATTTACAAATACCATCTGGTGATGCGGCTAAATAATCTACATATTGATGTGGTAGACAACCATATTCTAGAACATTTAAATTATGTTTGATTTCATATAATTCAGTGGCAACTGATTCAAAACAAATACCGTGTTGTATTGCTGGTCCTGATAATGAGGATGATTCACGTTGTTTAATATATTGTTCTAAAGACATTGATTTTTGATAAATTAATTCTAATCTAGATTTATCACCTTTATCACCTACAGCTTTTCCTAAATCACTGGCTGTTAATCGTTCCCAACGAAAATGATACCATTCTGGACTTCTTTGAGCATGCTTAGGATGTGAATCAATGATAAATAGATGTTTATCAATCTGATCTAGATCAGTAAGATTATAGATAGGTGGTTGATAAAAGAATCTATTATCTAGACTTTCTTTAACTGCTTTACAGTAATCTAGTTTATTTTTAAATACTTCTGATGTAGTGAATAATTCTTTGATGGTTAATTCTAGTGTTTGTGCTAGATTTTTAATACAATCTGGATTTTTTAAATCATTATGGGTAATATTACAATCTCTTATAAGATGATTTAAATATGATTCAAATGCATCATTGAATTTTAAAATTCTTTTAGCCATTGTATTTATTTCTTTAGTATTAATATTAATAATTTTGATATTATACCATTTTAAGATTCAGTTTTATTTTGTTTAATACTTACCTAAACAAAATAAAAAATACAACTAAACAGTTTTATTTTGTCCTAAACAAAATAAAATTAAAATAAAAGAGAAAATATAATATTGATTTATATTCAATAAAGAATATAACTTGCAATAAAATATACCGTAAATTTTTATAATTAATATAAAAATCTAGTAATAACTAAAATTGTTTACATAACATAAACAATCTACGGGAAAAATAAGTTGAAGACATACTTCAATAATCATTAATAAGTCATTTTTATTATACTATTATTATTAGGTTTTTATTTTAAGATGCACCTTTAATTCATCTATATTATATATGATAAAAAAAATCTTATGTTGTTTCAAATAAAATAAATATTTCTTATAATAATTGTAAAATGATATTACGAAAGAAATCATATATTACACATAATACTGGTAATAAAAAAAAATCAAAATTTAAGATATTGCGAAACAGAACAATTAAAAATAAATATAATTTAACAAGAAAAAAAAAATATAAAAAAGGGGGTAGTAGTGTTGTTGGTAGATATTTTAAACCTAAAGGAGCTAAACTAGTTGCATCAGCTTTTAATAAACTGAATACTGGAATTGATTCATTAAGTGGTCCAGGTAAATATGCAGCTAAAGTTGGTGAAGGAATTATTGGTGTTCCACTCGCGGCAACTGGTATTGCAGCATTAGCTACATTAGAAACCGGAATAAAAATTCTAGCATCTCCTTTTTTTGGTTTAGGATATTTAATTAAAAAATATTCTGATAATAAAAAAAAAAAAGTAAAACCAGAGGATGTTTCAGAGACGAAAGATGTCATATCTGATCTTGATTATATATCTTCCGTAAATAGTCTTATTAATTGTATTGCATTAAGATTAGACAATGATGATAATGGACAACCAAATCCAACTACTGAAGATTTAAATATCTCTGCTGCTAAAATAAAAGAAATATCAGATAAAGAACCTTTATACTTGAGTATATTACTTGGATTAGGTAAAGAAATACAAAAAGGATTATTAGAATTATTAAATACAAATCCAGATGATTTTTATAAAAATATGGATGAATTAAAAAATAAAGCTGTTAAAGAAATTGTTTCACCTGTTGATCCTGTTGAACAAGCACAACCACAAGCTTTACCACAATTACCATCAATTATAGTAAATGTTGCACAAGCTGTTGGAGCCTCTCCATATGTAATGCCACCTGGTATGCAAACACCAGTACCACCACCGGCAGCAGAAGCAACACCGGGAGCAGCACCAACACCACCGGCGGGAGCAGCATCACCAGCGGCAGCAACACCAACACCAACACCAACACCAACACCAACACCAACACCAACGCCAACACCAACACCAACACCAACACCAACACCAACACCAACACCAGAATTATCTCAGAAAATATCAGAACCATTACCATTAGTAGAAGCATTAAAATTGTTAAACAAAAAAATTTCCAAAATAATAAATAACACAAATAGTGGATACTATACAAGAGCAGACTTTGGTTCTAATCCAAATGAACATATTACGGATGATATATTAGATCCAATTTTATATGGAGTTTTAGGAATACGCATCACTGATAAAATGTATAAGACAGAATTAAATAATAGTAATAAACTTAATTCTTCAGGATTTAATTTAGGAAGTTTTGCAGAAGGTCATCAAACATTATTATATTTATTAGCTTTAATTGATGAATTAAACATACATCATTTAAGCAATGAAAAGATCATTACTGATGATTATGATAGACAAAGTAAATATTCATTTTGGAGTGTATTTAATAACACTTTTGGCACTCATAAAACTCCTAATGATACCAAAAAAATACAGATAAAAATTTTACAGGATCAAAACTTATCTCACAAATTTCAAACTTTAACAAAAAAATTAATAGAGATTCAAACTGCTTGGTTTAAAACACGGAAAGGACTTTTAACTTCTTCCTGAATTTGATCCTCCGTGTGGGAATGACACAATACCTTGCATCTTATCAAACATCCAATTATTCGCTTTATTGGCTTGATCATATGGCATTTTAACAAATGATGGATATCTTTGACCAACAATTGTTTGTGGTACTGTTGCCGTATTATATGAGTTATAACACCATTTAGGTTTTTGTTTTTTGGGTAATCCATTTTCTTCTTCATATGTTAATGGTATACCATTTTCATCCCACCAATTACCATAATCTTGACAAGGAAATGCGCGAAGATTTGCTTTATCTTGTATATTAACTGGTAAAATCCAAGGTCTACGGTCAGTATCTCCTAGGTCAATTGTTTTTGGATTTTCAAATGGATCAGATTCTAAGACTTCTTTAAATGTAAATCTCATTGGTTGATTATCATTTGCTAATAATGAATGTTTAAGAATTAATGCATCTTTATTGGCTTTACTATCATTATTAACTTCTTGATTTTTAAGTGCATTACTAAAATTAACTGTATTAACTTGTATTGTTTTTGTTTTATAAAATAATGTTAAATCAACTATAATACGACGATTAACATCATTTACATTTTGATTATTTATTTCATATACAAAAAAGTCCATAATATATCTTTTATTTCCTTCAATATCATTATCTTCAATAACATTTTCGAATTGTCCAAATACATAATTTTTATTTATTTTTTTATTAATATTATTAATAATAGCCTTAGCAATTTTATATGTTTCTTGGTTTAATTCAGTATTTAAAGTCCAAGGTGGATTAATTCTAGGACCTGTAAAATTAAAATCACTAAATCCATCTATTGCTTTATTATAAAAACATAATCCGACTAAAAGTAAAACTAATATAATTAGTATTATTACAGTTTCCATTTTACTATTAAATCACAAATAAAATCAATTAAAATTGAATTAAAATAATAATAATTAATTAATTAATAAAAATATGTCTAACTGGGAAGAATTAATAATTAACAATTCACCTTCTGAATTTATTAAAAATAAAATTAATCAATCTAAAGCAGGTAAATATATTGGTATTTTACCTGTTTATTGGAATACACTTGGTATATATAAAAAAAATAAAAGAGCTAAACGTTATGATTATGATCTAGAAAACGATTTTAATAACTTATCTGTTAATGATGATAATCAAGAAATAGAAATAATTAATACTAGTAAAAATAGTTTAATAGTTGAAAGAGAGTTTTATTATCAACAAAATAATAAAGATATTTACTTTCCAGTATATCAATTTCCGAATGATATAACATTTACAATTAGAGAAATTAAAAACAAAATTAAAGAATGGTTATCTGTTGATGGTTTTAATAATCTAGAACAAGATGATTTTGATATTTTTAGAATTTATAAAATGACTGGTTTTCATTTGTTCGTTGTTTTATTAAATTATAAACAAGAACAGATTTTTATTGAAACAAAGATTAAAAGTTTAAACCCAAAATCTAAATGGGTAGCTGCGAGTGGTATTGAATTACTAAATTTAACAGATAAAGAGATTATAAATCCTTTTATGAAAGTAAGTCAATATAAACATAGTTTAAAAACAACATTTCCATATGAATTAAATAATTCATCAAACGATATTTGGAGAAAACCGATAAAATGTATGATTGATAATGATATAATTCCATATACAATTAAATGGGAAGAGGTTATAGCTACATTAAGTAATGTAATTGATTCAAATCCACAAGAGCATATGCATTTATATTTCATTGCCAATATTATTATGATTGATAATAAAAATACAAATCATAATTTATTTAATAAACGTAATAATATAGATAATAATCAAACTGATACTAAAAAAAAGAAATTATAATGACATTTCAAAATTATCTAGATCAATATCTGAACCATCTGACATTTGATCTTCTATATTTTCTATTTGATGATCATTATTATTATCATTATCATTATCATTATCATTATCATTATCATTATCTTTTTCAGTATCATCATCATCATCTGATAATTTTTCCTTTTCTTTTTCATTTTGTTTTTCTTTTTTATAATCTTTTGTTTTTTCTTTTTGTGTATCTTTTTTAAATGTGTCTAATAATGATTTTATACTATTAGTCGCTTCGGTATCATTTTCAGGATTGATATAATTATACATATAATATATTGAAAATATATCAATCGCTAGAATAACCCAAAAATAAGATTTAATGTAAATCGCAAATTGATTAGTATAACTATTAATTAATCCGTGTAATAAAATATATAAAACTGTACCATAAATAAATGTATTTAGATTTTTATTATTTCCAGCATAATTTAAAATGGTAGAATTATAAATAACATAATAAAACATCTTTCTTTTAATGATTGTTTATAAAAAAAAGAAATAATTAAAACGAAAAGAAAATAAAAAGAAAATAAAAAAAAGTTAATGTATAAAAAATTAATAGTTAAATAAAATGAATAAAAATTATTACCAAATTCTAGATATAGATCAATCTGCATCATATTTAGAAATTAGAAAAAAATATCTGGATCTGGCTTTAAAATATCATCCTGATCGTAATCGTCATTTACCATTAGATAAATATATAGAAAATGAAGAAAAATTTAAATTAATTACAATAGCTTTTACAACATTATCAGATCCACTTGAGAGGGAAAAATATGATAAAAATAAATGTGGAGGATATTATTATTCATATCAAAATAAAAATGATAATAATAGTTTTACAGTTAGTTCTGTTTTTTTAAATCTAGCATCTAAGATATTTAGTGAAGAAAAACTACAAGCTAGTCAAGATTTTTATAATACTTTTACTAATTTTTTTATGAAAAATGAGACAAATACTATAAATATTAATGAGTTTGTAGTTAATTTTAAACAATTTATAATTAATAAAAAAATGGAAAGAGAAAAAGAAAAAGATTCTAAGTCTGAAGAAAAAGAAACCCAACATAATAATAAAATAGTCATAAATAAATTATCTAAAAAAACAAATAAAGATTTAGTTTATAATGTTAATGTTTCTTTAGCTGATATTTATAATCAAGTACCAAAAGAATTAAATGTACCTAGATTACGTGTATGTGATATGTGTCTAGGTAGAGGTTTTATGGGATTTGGAGAAAATATGTCATTATGTCATATATGTAAAGGTATTATGAAAGTAATTGATAATAAGGTTTTTGCAATTGATATTACTAAAAATCAAATAGTTTTTAAAAAAGAAGGTAATCAATCAATTATTGATGAAGATCCAGATAATTTAATAATAAATATTTTTTCAAAACCAGATGATAAATATGAAAGGGTTGGTGAATATGATATTTTATTAAATTATAACATAAAACTTATAGAATTATATACTGAAATGGATATTTATATTGAACATTTAGATAATAAGAAATATTTAATTAAATATAAATATCAAGATCCAATTGTAAATAAAATGGAATTAAAAATTTCAAATCTAGGTTTGCTTAAAGGTAATAATTGTGATAGAGGTGACTTATATATAAAATTATCAGTAATTTTACCAGAATTATCTAAATCAGAAATTAATCAATTAAAAATGATTAACCCTTTTAAAAAATCAGATTATAATTTTAATCAAGAAGATATTGATAATGTGATAAATTTATAATTTTATTGTTTTCTATTTTTTTCTAAATAGATAGTAATAATTGATAATATTATGAAAGAAAATATAATAGATACAAAAGAGTATCAAAATATTATAACAGATATTCGTAAAAATAAATTAGATAAAAATATTGCAACTGACAATGTATTTATGTATGAAGATTGTAAATTATCTATTTTTAAAGCTAGAGAATCTCAACCAGTATTTACTATATTTGATGAATTTGCAAAATATATTACATCTATTCTTTCTAAATCAATCCAAATACATCTTATTTATAATATTTTTTCAAATAAAATTATAAAAGAATTAGAAAAAAATAATATTTCACAATATGATTATATTTTGTATACAAAAGGTAGTCTTGTATTTAGAAATAAACTGATGAAATTTATTAATTCAGATTTAATTAAAAATGAAAATATTAAAAACATTATGAAAAATATAATTTGTATTGATAAGAATAATTGTATTAATCCTATACTAAATGAAAGTGATTTTGATGTAAATTGTATTATATTTAATAATGAAAGTAGAAGTTTAATTAAAAATATAGTTGCAAAAGTATTAATTGATATTAAAAATGAGATAGATAATAATAATGATTTTAATAAATGGTTAATAAATACTAATCGTATTATATATTCATATGTATTAAAAACATTAGAATCTAATAAAAAAAATAGTAAATATTCTAAAAAAAATAAAAAATCCCAAAAAGAAAATAAAAAATCCCAAAAAGAAAATAAATTGACTAAAAAGAAAAATAATCTAGATGTTGAAAATAATAATTATTTTTCTTTTTATGAAGATCAAACCGAAAATCAATTATCATTAAATAATATTTTTAAAAATAAAAATATTAAATTTGTTAAAAATCAACAAATAAATCAAACTCGTAAATCATTTTATATTAATACATTCAAATCAGAAGGATATAGTGTATTAACTGAAATAAATAATTTTAATAAATTAGATAAATATTTTGATGATAAAAATTTAAAAGAATCACAAGTTTTTGTAAGTATGAATGAAAACATAAATATATTATTAGAAAAAAATAATTTTAAACGTAATATTCATTTTGATTTATATCGTCTAAAGATTAATTTTAATTTTAGTATGAAAAAAAATAATAATACATTTAATAAAAATATCGCAGGAGAAGTCATTGATGTTAGTTTTCCATATCGTAATAATGCTTATTTTGGTCAAGAACCAATTGATTATGAATCAAAATTAATGATTAGTGATAAATATAATGGTCTAAATGAATATAATGTATGGGGTATTTTAAATGATTTAGTTGAAACAATTGAAATTGAATCAATTAATATTAGTAAACCAAATAAATTTGAAAAAAGAATTAATCGATTTATATTACTTAGATTCCTAGAATATTGGTTTCGTATTCCGTTTAGAATTAATAAAGATTTAAGTGAAAAGACATTCCAAATTTATAATTCTAATATTAATAAAGATGGACACAACTTTAATACATATTTTAATAAAACTATATATCGTGATTATGAATTTGCTAGAATTAAAAATTGTTTACAAAATAATCAAAATATAAATATATATTTTCTTTATCGTAGATTTTTAAGAAATGAACCATATCAAACATTATTTAAATTAACCAGAGAAGAATTAGATGAAGCATTAGGAATAAAACAAGAAGATTTAAAATCTATATCGAATTTAATTAAAAAACATAAAAAATTATACTCAATCTTTTTTGATATTGTAAAAAATTGAAATAAGATTATTACCAATAATAATAGATAATACATACACAATAATGTCTTCATCAACATTTGAAAAACAAATTATTATTGAAAAATATATTATTAAACTCAAAGAATTAAGTTATTCATTTAATGATTTATACATTAGAAATAGATTTTCATTAATTATTAAATATATGAGTGGAGAACATATATTTAATAATATTCCACTTAGTGAAACATATATCAATGAAATTAATGATGCTAAAAAAGTTCCATTTTTAATTAAAACTGATTTATATTCAGAATTATCATATCTAGATAGTCTAAATCAAGGTGGATTACTTAAAACAGTAAAGGATTTAAAACAAAAATATAATTTAGATGTTAAAAAAGAAAAGGAATTACGTAATAAAATGGATGAAGGAGAGATTATTGAGAGAAATCAACAAATATTAGAAGAATTTATCAAAGAATATGGATATAATCCTATTGATAATTCTATTATTAGTAATCCAAACAGAAATGATGGTTTAGATAATCAATTAGAAGATGAATTAACTCCAACTAGTAGTACACATCATATTATTAATAATATATCATCATCTAATGATATACAACATAAAACTGATAATGATGCTAATACGAATATTAATATTACTACGGCTCATAATATTGACAATAATGAAATTAATATTGATCAAAATGGTAGTATTGAATCATTAAACCAGTTATGTGATATTATTAAGATTGATTTTAATGAAATTATTGAAGATATTAATAATAAATTTGATGAAATGTATAATAATTTAAAGCAAGCCACATTAGACGATAATAATAATAATGGTACTATTTCAACAGTTAAAAAGAAGACTAGACTCACAAAAGCAGATAAAAAGAAGATTGAAGAAGAATCTCTTGCAACATTAAATAAATTACAAGAATTAGAACAAAAAAAAGTTGAAAATGAAAAAATTTATAAAGCCAATAAAAAAATGATTGAACCTTTAATTTCAATGGCTAATAAATTATATAATAAAACATTATCTGAAATTGATACATCTCAAGGTATCAAATCAGTTTTAGAATTGGCTGAACATTATAAAACAGGTAAGGTTTTAATTAAATCAACTATTAAAGCTAATCTATTTTATGTATTTTTAATAAAAAAATTTAATGATCCAGATGCTATGTATTTAATTGGTGAAGAATTATTAAATGGTATAACTATTCTAAAGAATCAAAAACAAGGTGCTAAATTTATTAAATATGCTGCCGAAACATATAAACATCAAAAATCAATTAATAAACTTAAATCATTAGTTCGTACAAAACTTCTATCAAAGAAAGATGAATGTTCTTCTGATATTGAAGAATAATAAAAAATTATAAATTTTATTTAATTTTTTTCTATAAAATTTTATCATCAATTAATTTATTAGTAATTGATTTAACAAAATCTAATACATCTTCAACTGAACTGTGACCATTAATATGAATAATTTTTGTTTTATGATCTAGATTATTTAATTGAAACCATTCTAGATGTTTATTATGACACATAGTTAAATAATCTTTTGAAATTTTATTAACTTCTTCTGGACGATTACGTTTAAGAATACGATTATAACATTCATCTGGATTAGTATTAACATAAAGAATTAAATCCAATTCAGTTTTATCTTTAAAAGTATCAAACCAATATGAATATGTTTTCCATTCCATTTCAGATAAATAACCTGATTCATATAACATTTTAGCAAATACATATTTATCTGTATAAATACTACGTTCACAAATAATAATTTTATTAGGATGTTCTTCAATAGTTTTTAATAAATTTCTAAGACGTGTAATATAAGCTAGAATTTGAAACCAAAATGAATTTTCCTTTTGATCTTCATAAAATACTTCTAATGCATTTTTTCCATTGTGTGTAATATTTAACCATTCTGAAACCGGTTCATCTACAAAAACAATATAATCAGATTTTAAATGACGTAAATGGTTGATGATAGTTGATTTACCAGAACCAATATTTCCTTCAATTGTTACAAGCATTTAAAAATAATAAACTTTTTATTTTTAATTACTTAATTAGAAATAAATCAATTTTTTATTTTGACGGTGATGGTGATGGTGAAGGATAATAATCATATATTTTAGTACCATCTGGATATTTTATTTTATTTATAAAATAATTATCAAAATGATAATCTACATAATTAAATACGAAGTAGAAGACAAACGCAAATTGATAAATAGATATTATAATTGTTGCTATTAATAAAGATATTAACATCTCACTTAATGATGGTATTAATTTAATATAATTACGAAATTTTGTATAATACATTAATACAAAAAATAAACATATTATTGCTAATATAATTATTATAATAATGGCTCTGTCATAATACAATATATTATGTGTATTATTTTGTTGATCTACATTTTTAGATTTTTCTTTGATGTTACCTTCTAATGGAGGTAAATGAAGATTTATTGATGAATTAAAAAAATCATCTGATATATATTTATCTATATCTGGATAAGCTTTTTTTACCTTATTTTTTATGACTTGTTTATAAACTGCTAAATATTCGATTAATTTGTCAGCTATATTTTTTTCATTTTCTTCTATTATAAATTTATCAAAAATTACATAAATTATATATAATACAACAACTGCATGACTTATAGATGATCCAATAATAATATATATAAATTCATAAATATTATGAGTATTCATTTTTTATTTATATCCTTTATATAATAAATATATATATATAAAAATGTTGTTTAATATTTTTGCCGATGCTTTAGTAGGCTCTTTTATTTTAATTACTTTCGTCATTATATTTGAAATTATATTTTATTTTGTCAAAATTAATAAAGATATTGAATCAAATACAGATAATTTACAAAATAATGCTCCAGAAGTAACAATTGATATACCTGGATTATTAGATAAAATAAAAATAGAAGATAAAAATATACATATACTAATCTCTAATGTATTAAAAAAAAGTTTATCTGAATCTATTAGAGATCTAGTAAATATAAATAAAGAAAATATTAAAAATAGAAGAAGAAAGAGTCTAATTGTTTTATTAGTTATACTATCAATATTTTTTATTATTACAATAATTTTATCAATCAAATTAAGAAATTATATTAACTTTCAGAAATTAGCTGTTTTTGTATTATTAACATTATTGATAACTGGAATATGTGAAATAATATTTTATTTTAATATTTATTCAAAATTAAAAACAGTTAACAATGAAAAACTACTTATTACATTGTATAATAAAATAACAAATAATAAATAAGAACTAATATAATATGATTTTTTCTAGTTAAATAATAAATGTCACACACATTAAAATATGATTTTTCTGAACCTAAAAAGAAAAATATAACAACTGATGTTACATTAGTAGGAATTATATATGATAATAAGGTTCATATTATTACTGATATAAATAATAAAAGATATTTAAATAGATCAGATACATTACTTATTTATAATGAAAATTTTGATCAATATTCTGATTTTACAGATAATAATGCAGGAGGAGGTAATGGTGTTTTAAGAAAATATAGATCAGATTATGATGGTATTAATAAAAATAGAACATCTGATGTGAAAGCATATGTATATGGTATTCCAACAGGAATAATACCTGATGACAAGTCACTTAATTTACAATGTAGTAATTGTACAAGTCCATTTGATGCAAACACTTATACAGATATTGTTAATATGGCAATTAATAATATAATTAAATGTATTAATGATAATCCAAATATAAAATATGTAATATGGTGTGTAGAAAAAACCAAAACAAAAGTTTTTTCCCTAGATAAAGATGTACAGGTATATTCTTTAGGTATTTCAATATTTAATATGTATAAAAATTCAATTGAATTAGCAGAAAATATATCACAACAAATATTTGCATTATTTGATCAAAAACCACATAGATATATTTATGAAGATGATTCTATAGATAAAGATAATCCATTAAAATGGCCTAACAAATTTTTTAAAGATAGATATTATATTTCTTTTCCAGATGATCCAACACAACCAGTCAATGATCCAATAAAACTAATTAATGAAGAAAAAAAAATTATAAAAAAAATAACAGATAGTGAAACAATAACAGTAGATGAAATGACCTATTTTGTTAATTATTTATTAACAACACCTTAAAATTCACATTGTTCAGGCTTTAAATAACAATTTCTAATTTTATTTTTTTTATCTTCAGATAATGAATTAAAATCATCTCCCCATGATTTTACTTGTTCACGTATTATACTATTTATTTTTTTTGATGAAGAAGGAGGAGATGATGGGGATGAAGTTGTTGATGGAGATGAAGTTGTTGATGGAGATGAAGTTGTTGATGGAGATGAAGTTGTTGATGGTGATGTAGTTGTTTTAAAAAATACATAATATATTAAAACACCAACAAGGATTAATAATACTATACTTAAAATAATATATGCAACATACCAATATGCATCTACATTTAAATTATTTGATTTTACAGAACTTTTCATTTTGTTTTTATTATTTGATAAGAAAAAAATGAATAATCATAAAAATTTAAAAATCATAATAAATAGAATTATTCTATTTGTACTTTAGGAATGGATGATAATTTAATATGTTCTTCTGGAATATTTTCCAGTTCAAAGTTAAATCCAACACCATCTTGACAATATTCTGGAATATTCATAAATTTATCCACAACCTCTTTATCACTTACTTTCTCCATCTTTGGAGGTGGTGGACGTTTCTTAAGTTCTTCAACCATCATCTTTTCATCAAGAAGGAATTCAGGAAAACCAGTACCAGCAGGGGCAATTTGTCCCATCATAATATTAGCTGATACCCCATTCATATTATCAATCTTACCATAGACACCTGCGTGAAGAAGTTGTTCAATTGTCTCTTCAAAAGATGATTTCGCAAGTGGACCAGCATTACCACGATTAATACCGTGACGATCAATTGGCATAATATATCCTTTACTTGTCATAAAATCAGCTAACATACCAATATGACGATAATTGACCGAATCAAGCAGTTTAGCAAATTCGCGATAAATGATATTACGAGCGGCTTCAATACCAAATATTTCATAAACTTCGTGTACATCATTTGAAATTGTACGAGTTGCATCAACGTGTTCTTGAATTAAAATTTCTTCTAGGTTAGATCCACTTGTAATTAGAATCCATTCATCATCAGGTATATATGAATATCCTTCAGATAATTTAACATCTTCAGTAATATTTTCTTTAACCTTGTCCATCATTACGTGACTAATACCTGGAATACCTTTAATAATAGTTGAAACAAATTTCTGTTCAAATTCTTTAATTTTAATAATATCTTTATCAGCATTATTCGAATCACTATCAAATTCTAATTTAAGACGCATAATTAATTCACTTGAATTATCATCTGTATAAATACAATTAATATTTGCAAAATTCAATTGAACAATTAAATATACATCATTCATAGTAATATTACGTTCCATCATTTTATCACGACTATATTTTACACGTAATACCCATGGATTATCCTCTTTAACTTGATCATTTAATTCACCAAACATTTTATAAATATCGATAATAGTTTTATCAGCATCAATATCAGTTGTAAAATTACTGTCTAAATAAAGACTGACTGAACTAACAATATCAGCAATAGTTGTTAATTCAAAATTATTACGAAGATTAAGACCCTTAGTCTTATCTTTACGATATTCATCATCTAAATATACCATAACACTAGGAGTCTTAATTTTTTTTGAATATGCCATTAATTCCTTAAGACGGGGTACACCACCAGTAGTAACAGTAGATGCCTTACCAGCAGTATGAAAGGTATTCAGTGTTAATTGTGTCGATACTTCACCAATACTTTGAGCTGCTAATGGACCAACCATTTCGCCTGGATTTACCTTAGTTTGTTGATATTTAACACGAATAAATTCAACTAAATACATTAATGCTGATTTATTAAAACGATGACGAAATAATAATTCTTTTGGTGATAGATAAAAGCGAATTAATGATGTCATAATTTTATTTGGCTGATTATTAATATGAATATCATCAATTAATTTATCAATTTCATCTTCAATCTCAAATGGTGTTAGATCAGAACGAAGATTCTCTGCTTCCTTTGTATGAAGCCCAAATTTAGTTTTAACATTAGTAATTAAACGTTCTAGATGAATAGGTGAACAAATAGTGTTCATATATTTACGAAGGAGAATCTTATTTACTAAATTATCACGAGTCTCATTTAACTTCTTAAAATTAGAATTGAGACGTTCTTTCCAATCTTTATTCTTTTGCATCTTCTTAACAGCTGCATCTTTCATATATAATTCCCATTTTTCATTTGGTGAAAAACGATATGTTTCTGCAAATTTTTCATATGGAAGATATACAAATTTAAGTGATTGCCATTCAAGAAGACCAGCACCATTAATACCATCTTCACCATATAAAAACTGATAAATATCACCAGTTGCACTACGAACTGTATAATCATAATGTACTTTCATATCTTCAAGTGCCTTCATAAGTCGACGTTGAATATAACCAGATTCTGCGGTTTTAACGGCAGTATCAATTAGACCTTCACGACCACCCATCGCGTGGAAAAAGAATTCTTGTGGTGTTAAACCATCAATGAATGAATTGGCTACGAATCCTTTAGCTTGTAAACTATCATCATATTTATAAAAGTGTGGTAATGAACGTGTTTTATCGGAGAAACCAAGGATAATACGTTTACCTTCAACACTTTGTTGTCCAACAATACCTGTCATTGAACGAAAATGGAATGGTTCACCTTTAGAACCTGAATTAATAGCTTGTAACATACGATTATTTTTGGCTGTTGAAATTACTAGATTTTCGACATCACGCTCAATTTCTTGGGCAATAAGCGAAATTTTACTTTCAAATGCTTCTGAATTATTTGCATAACTAATATCAGCAAATGTACCTTGATGAATTTCTTGATACATTATAGTGGCTTTTTGATAACCACGTTCAATAATTTTACGAATAACTTTTTTAATACGCTGATCAAAAATTAAATCAGCAACACCAACACTATATCCTTCGTGAATTAAATATGCAGTAATTAAAAATTGTACATTATTCAGATAATCTTTAGCTACTCTAGCACCATAATCATTATAAATAATATGTAAAATTTTAAGTGATGCTTTCTTTTCAATTTGACCACGAAGAAGTTGACCATCGACGATCTCAATCATACTATCACCTTCCCCAATACGAACATTGATTGGTGGAAGAATAATAGATACTGCTTGATGACCAGACCAAAAACGTTTAACACCGTTATGGTCAGCAATACTTGGTTCTGGTAATTCACCATTAAATGTAGATACTTTAGTTAACATAGATAACATTTCACGACGATTAAATTTAACACCTTTACCAGTTATTTTATAATAACCAATTAATGAATCTTGTACTGGTGCAATAATTGGTGAAGATGATTTTGGTGTAATAATTTGTTTAGGAATTGCCGCAATTTGTTTTAATTCAATTGCACTTTGAATTGATTGTGGTACGTGCATATTCATTTCATCACCATCGAAATCAGCATTGTATGGCTTAGTTACTGTAACGTTCAACCGGAAAGTTGAATGATCCATTACACGTACTTTATGAGCCATCATACTCATCTTATGTAAAGATGGTTGACGATTAAATAATACTGGGTCACCATCCATTAAATGACGATGTACAATATCACCTTCCTCTAAATTATCAGCAATTTCCTTTAACATTTTAGGAGATTCACAGAATTCTAGAGTGAAAGTTTTACCATCATTCTTCTTCTTAATTTTCTTGACACCAGGATAATTATTGGCACCATTTAGAATAAGTTTATATAATTTATGATAATTGAATCGATTTACTTTTTCTGGATAAGATAAATTAGTGGCAATTTTAAGAGGCACACCTAATTCATCAATACTAATATTCGGATCTGGTGTAATAACACTACGAGCTGAATAATCTACACGTTTACCCATCAAGTTACCACGTACTCGACCTTCTTTACTATGAAGACGTTGTTTATATGTACGAAGAGGACGATTACTCGCACGTGTTACAGCTGTTTTACTACCAGATTCATTATCAAATAATGTTGTAGTATGAAACTGGAGACATAAGAAATAATAACCAATCGTATCTTTTGAACTACCACTATGTAGTTTCTTCTTAAGAATATTATTATACTTAATAATGTCAATATATTTATTTGTTAAATCATCTTCCATACGTTGATTATTATATTGTCTTACAGATGGTCGTACTGCTGGAGGAGATACTGGAATAACATTTGAAATTAACCAATGAGGTAAACACCAATTTTCTGAAAAACCAAATGCATAACAATCTTCACGAGGAATTTCAGCAAATAAATTCATAACCATTTCTGGACTAAGATTAATCTTACGTTCTTCTTTATCTTTTTTTTCTGCTTTACCTACTTTCCATTCAGCAATAATTTTAAATTCTAATTTTTGATATTTGGATGGTTGAACCATACCACATCCGTGTGGATTACCTAAAATATCACCATCAGATTCACGACCACATACTTTACGTTTGGCCGCTAAATCAGTCATTTGCATAAATAATTCTTGGTTATCATCACCACAATTTCGCATAATAGCGCGTACTTGAGGATGATTAATATCAATTAATGATTTATTACAAAATAAACATACTGATTTTAAAAGTCGTAAAATAATATGCATATATTGGAATTGAAATACTGGTTTTACTAATTCAATATGTCCCGGATGACCAGGACAGAAAGTTCGATCTAAATGACAAGTTTTACATAATTTACCACGGTCAATCACACCCATCCGAGGATCAAAAAGACCTCCGGTAGTTGGTTCACCATTGTTTTCATATAAAGTTGTTTTATGAATATGAGCTACTGAGCGTTTAACAATTTCTTCTGGACTTAAGATACCAAATTCAACACGAATAATCGATCGAATTTTAGGTGTATAATCTAATTCACGATAAATTGACATCCTATCTTATTATTATATTATAATAATATAAATTATATTATTCAATTTTCTTTTATACTCTTTAAAAATTTAAAATTAAAAAATTTTAATTAAAAATATATGTTAATTAAAATGTATGATTAGCTGGTATGTCTTCTTTATTATGTAATTTATATAAATAGAAATAAGCTCTTGATGCTCCTAATGAAAAATTAAGATTATTACTAAATAATTGTTTTCTTATATATTCAAAACCTAAGTGTCTTAAATTATATGATTGTTCTACCCAACTGTAATATTTATGTACACCAATAGATTGTTTTTTTTTTAATTTTGAATCCAAAAAATTTTCTTCAGTTGTATTTAGATTAAATACATTTACATAAAATCCGTGTTCAATATCATTTATCATATAATCAGCATATGTAAATGAATCGTGTTCGACAATTATTAATGATCCATTCACCTTTAAAATACGTCTAATTTCTTTTAATGTAAATTCATAATTTATAGCGTGATGTAATACCATTTTAACTGTAATTAAATCAAATGTATTATCTTCAAATGGATAAGGTTCATTATATTTTAATTCTTTAAATGTAAATTTATCCATAAATTTTTCTCTACCCCAACTACCTTGTTCAGAAAAATCATTTAAATCTACACCAAATATATCTTTTTTATCTAAACCTAATAATTGTCCGAAAGATATGGCAAATGTACCATTACCACATCCAATATCTAAATATTTATTTATATTATTTATCCCTCTCTCATTTTGTGCTATTTTTAAATATCTAACCATCCATTCTTGAATAGCCATATTTCCTTTACACAAATTTGATTTTTTAATATTAAAACGATTTTTTGGATTTTTATATAATTTATGTAATTTACTATAAATTTCTTGATCTGATTTTTTAGATATTAAAATATTATAAATAACATTAGTTAAATGTGGACTAAATCTTTTTAATGCTATCTCTAATAATCTAGATAAAATAATTGGATTATATTTAAATGCAATTTCAACTAAAGCTCTAAATTGTTCACCACTTTCATATGATTTATAATATTTTTTATAATTAAATTCTGGTTTTGTTAAATTAAAATATTCAGCGTAATTACATTTAAATTGTTTTTTAAAATTAGGATTATATTTAAATACATCATATTTTGTTGGCAATCCAATATCATCGATTTCAGTATTAATTACATGTTTTACATTTGTTTTATGAGTTTTTTGATTTTTTTTTTTATTTGTTTTCTTTTTTGTTATCATTTTATTATATATAATATATATAATAAAAATGGATCTAGAAATTGATAAATTACAAAAAAATATACATCGATTATTAAGAACTTCTAATAAACCAAATGATGCATTAATATTTAATATTGAAGATAAAAAATATTATACTGAAACATATAGACATTTACTTGAATTTACACTTTCATCTCTTATTGATTTTTTAAAATCAAATAAAGGATTTAAATCATACCATTTACCAGGTATATCTCAATATGAAAAAGAAAAATTTGATAATAAAAAAGAAGAATATCGACCATATACTGATCTTAATACTATTAGAGATAAATTAAAACAATTAAAACCTAAAAGAAATACCAAAAAAAAACCTACATCAATTATGAAAACACATTCATATTTAACATATCAAGAACTACATACATATAATCGTGAATATCACATTCGTGAATATATGAAAGATAAAGATTATGAAGAAAAAAATCAAGAAGAGATTTTTGGCATATTTACAAATAGAATTGAAGAAATGGAAAAATGTTTACAAAAAAATCGTGAATTAGTAAATATTACCAAAACAAAAGATGATTTATTATTTCTTGAAATTGAATCAGCCAGAGAAAGAATTATTTTATCATCAATTACTCAAAAATCAGATTTAAGTGATGAACTAAAAAAAATGGCTAATTATATCATTTGGGGGACTAAACAAATCAAATGTTATTATAATGATGATGGTACATTAAAAAATAAAGCACAATTAGACGAATATGTAGATGAAATGTTGGATAAATTAAGAGTTGCTAAAGAAGGTGATCCAAATTGTGTAAAAAAAATGATGACATTTTTACCATTATATATATTTAAAGTTATAAAAAGTAATGGGAAATCATCTTATACATTATCATCACTTGAAGATGGTGATCAATTTGATTATGACGAAGATAAATTAAGAGAATATTATATAGGTAATGGAACATTAAAGGATTATAACACTGGAGTTGCATCAGAAGATGGTATTATAAAGGGTCCAAATACACAATTTCGACTTGGTATTGGATATGATTTATTTAAAGATCAAATTGGTAAATTATATTTTGATATTAATGGATTATGGAGTGTATATAATACTGAACTAGATTTATTTAATAGTTGTGGTAAATATGTTAATTATAGTATTTATGTTAATTTATTACAAATGTATATGTTTATGATAAAAAATGAATCATTGTTTCCAGCTAGTTTTTCGTTAAGAAAAGAAATTAGACCAAATGGTATTAATCGAAATATTTATAATGAAAAAACACAAAGTTATGAATTTAGAAACAAAGACCCAATATCTAAAGATAACTTATTTAATGAAAATATGAAATTAATTGGTGTTCATTTTATTAAATATATAAATTATACACAAAAAGGTCAAAAATTAATGGTTCTACCATTATTTGTTTTCATAAATAAAATTTTTAATGAAAGAAAAGCAATTCCAAGAACTACTACAAAAGTAACAACAATAGGTAATGATTTTATATCTTCTTATACAGGGGATGAACGTGAAGTTATTACTTGTGATCAAAGAATGTATTTTATCGAAGATGGAGAAATAACACCTGCTATGAGTCTTACATATCACGAATTAACAAATATATTATTTTATGGTGCTAAAACTTATATGATTGGTGATGATAGAAAAGAATTATATTTTACAATGGCTAAAAAAGATGATCCTGGATTACAAACATTAATTGAATTATTAAATATGACAGAAGTGTTTTTTGTTAAAGGTCCTATTGAAGGATTTAAAAGAGAAAGATTTAAAATTATGACTAGAGAAGAAGTACTTAGAAATAATAGAGGAGAATTAATGGGTCATCAACAATTAGGAGGAAAGAAAACTAAGAAAAAAATAAATAGAAGTAAGAAACAAAAATAAATGAACAAATTTAAAATAAAAATTTATTCTTTGAAAGAATTATAATTCATAATATAGTGTATAGTTAAAGATAGAGGTCTATAATGCTTTTGTTTTTATTTCTATTTATTTTTACGTGATTTCTTTCGAAAAATATTTAAAAATCTGAATAACATTTTTCTTTTAAAGGTTTTTTTTAATTCTTTATTTAAAGAATAAGGAAGAGGAAGTGGATTTGGAGGAGTGTTAAATTTTTCCTGTACTTTTACAGGTGTTTCATATATATGATGCGCATATGCAGCTTGTTGGTTACCATTATAAAACAAATTTCTTGTATGGTGCTCGTTTTTTCCGTGTTGCATATTTTCGTATTGAATAGTTGCATTAGTTCCAACTGATGGATGTTCAATATGTAAATATAGATTTTCTCTATCTTTTTGTAATTTTAAATTCTCTAATAATTCTCTTGCTGTTTTTTTTGTATTATTATTTTTTTCTAATTCTGAAATATAGTTTTCTAATTCTGTAATATTATTATTTTTTCGATATATTCTAGAAAATTTACGTGAACCAATTATGGTTTCTAAAAATGGGTTGAATTTCAATCAATTAAAGCATTATATTAGAAAAGAAGAACCAATGAGTTATGATGATATAAAGAGGGCAATTACAAAATGTATAGGTTTAATAGATAAAAAGGTATATATAAATTATTTTAATGCTTCTTTGAAAAAGACTAAAAAGAAAAATGATAAAATGAAATCTAGATTTCATCGTAAATCTAAAATTTATAAAAAATAAATTCGTGTCATTTAAAATAGACCGTGCTGTAATAATGATATTAAAAATAAAAATTGAAAAGGGTTTAACCTTTTGTGTATAATATAATATAAAATGGCTAAAACTAACCCTCCACCATCTGATAATAAACCTAAAAAAAATAATAAACCTAAACCAAACAATAAAGCTCCGGTTATTTTAAATGAGTCAGCTGGTAATAAGAAACAAGACCGCCCTTTAACTCCAGATGATTTAAGAAATGTTATTAACAATAAAAAAGAGCCTAAAACTAAATTACAAAAATGGGATGAATTAATTGAAAAATTGGAAGAAAAATATAAACCAATTAATCCAAACCAATCAGCAAATGTTAATTTAGTTATTGAAAATATAAATGAAATTGAAGATCAAGATGATCCAGAATATTATCCAGAAATAATATGTAATTGTGAAGAATGTGATGATTGTTCTAAATGTGATAAATGTTTTCACGATCAATTAGATAATGATTCTGATGATGAAAGTGAAAGTGACACTGAACCTGAAAATGAACCTCAAAATCAAAGTACAACAATTAATGAAATACTAAATTCTTTATTACCTCCTTCAACAAATAAAGGATCAAATCCTATGATGTTTATTATGCCAGGTTTTACATCAGCATTATCACATTTAATTGATGAAACTCAGAAAAAACGTGGGGCATCAATTGATTTAACAAATGATCTAAAGAAACAGAAAATGGACTCAATTGATCGTGAATATAAATCATTCTTACAAACTAAAGATAAAGATGATTATGAATATTTTTGTAGTTTAGATGTTGATCAAAAGTCAAAGATTCTATCTGAAGAAAAGTTAGTTCGTGAATTATCAAATGACAAGCAACCTATTCGTATTAAAGTTATTAATTCATCACTTCCTCCAATTATTAAAGGTGAGATTATTCGTAAACTAGCTACAAGTAAGTGTGGCTTTGGAGGTAATCCTAAAATGATGGACTGGGTAGATCATATTATGCGTGTACCTTGGTCAGTATATTTTCCAATGCCTATTAGTATTTCAGATGAAACAGATAAAATTAGTAAATATATGTTATCAATTTATTCACGTATGGATTTAGCTGTATGTGGTCATAGTGAAACTAAATGTCATATTATGCAAATTATTGGTAAATGGATTACTAATCCAGTAGCTGTTGGTAATTGTCTCGCTTTACAAGGACCAATGGGTGTTGGTAAAACAACACTAGTTAAAGAAGGATTAGCACCAGCATTAGGTCGTCCATTTAATTTTATCTCTCTTGGTGGTGCAACTGATGCATCATTTCTAGAAGGTCATAGTTTTACATATGAAGGATCTATTCCTGGACAAATGGTAGAAGTAATTCAACGTTCTAAGTGTATGAATCCGATTATTTATTTTGATGAATTAGATAAGATTAGTAAGTCTCATCGTGGTGAAGAAATCGCCAATTTATTAATTCATATCACAGATACACAACAAAATGATAAATTTCACGATAAATATTTTGGTAATATTGATATTGATCTTTCAAAGGTCTTCTTTGTCTTTTCATATAATCATGATGAAAATGTACCACCTATTTTACGTGACCGTTTACAAGTCGTACGTATTAAAGGATATAATGTAACTCAGAAGTGTAAGATTGCGATTGAATATATGTTTCCTCGTTTTTGTAAAGACGTTGGATTCAATCCAGGTGAATTAGAGATTAATGATGATGTAATTACATATATAATTAACAACTTCGCGGATAAGGAAGAAGGAGTTCGTAATCTTGGACGTTGTTTGGATACTCTGGTAAGCCGTCTAAATGTCCTGCGGTTAGTTCAGAAGAGTACCTCGCAGGAGACATCTGAATTCTTAGACAAATTACCATTTAAAGCCAAGAATATTCCAACGATTACGAATAATTTCTTAATCACCCGTGATATTATTGATAATATCCTAGATCGTCAAGTCGTTGATGTATCTCATCACCATATGTACCTCTAATCACACACTTTTAACAAAAGTGTTATCAATCTGCTTTTAACAAAACCAGTGGCAAAACTTAATTTTTTATTTTCGAAGCCATAATTTAATATATCTTACTTTAATATTTGTACCGTTTTCAATCCAAATTAACAGAAGGCTCAATATAAGTAACCCCTTTAAAAAGGCTTCTAGACCTTTATTATTTTTTTCTTTATTTAACATTTCTAATGCAATTATTGTTCCAGCAATAATTAATACTAATAATATTCTGATATACATACGTTTGAATAAATATATACATAGTATTAAAGCTATACCTAGATAATAGAATAGTAGATCTTTTAATTTATTATTTGCACGACAATCAATTAATCCAAGACCAAGAAGTCCAATTAAAACGATAAATTCTGGACCCATTTTATATTCCATCAATAAATTGATTCCTAGAATTGTTAAAATAAATAAAACTTCTTCTTTTTTTTGTTCTTTTAATTCATTTTTATGAAAATATGATATCAGTAATGTTACTAATAAACTTGTAATTGGTAAAAACATATTTATGTATTTAATTATTATTATAGAAAATCAAAAATAAAAATATGAAATAAAAAGATGATAAATAATTTATAATTCTTCACCTTGTGTCGCGTTTCCCCCACGTCCAGCGATCATATTTCTTTGAGCTTCAGTGGTACATACACATCCTCTGTCACTAGAATATGTTGATGGACAGCATTCTGGACGAACTTGATTTTGGGCAAACATAAACATTCTTTGTTGTGATCCGTCTTCGCCATCAACTGATGGATAATAAGCTGATGTAAGATCATCAGTTAATAAAATATCTTCACCAATTGGTGAAGTTATGTATGTGTCCTTAACAAGAGGTAAATTTGAAGGTGTACGTCTCCATTTATGTTGACGATTTGGTTCTTCAGTTAAATTAAATTTCATATTATCCCATCCAGACATTCTAATACCATCTTGTGCATTAAGTGTTTTACCACCACAAGCACCCATATTATATTCAACAGGAGCAAAACCACTAAATCCTTCTTTACGATGTGGTTGTGAAATCATTGTACCTCCAATTAAAACAACTAAGACAACTAAAGCATAAATTAATTGGTTTAAATCACGATTTGATTCAACAAAAATTATAACTAATATTAAAAGTAATCCTAATAAGCAAAACATTTTAATTTTATTTTTATTTATTTATTATTAACATAAGATTTTTTATAAAATTAAAATATAAATAAAATAAAGTAAAGTAATTAAATAAAATGAATAACCATTATTATGAAATTGATGATCATAAAAATTCATCTAGTATAGTTCCTTATGTAATAACAGCAGGGTTAGGATTATTAAGTTGGAAGCTTTATAGTAATCCTATTTTTCGTCGAGATTTTATACAAGGATGTTTTAATACATATGATTATTTATATGACAAATATTATAATTTAAGATATGATAATAAAATTAGACGTACTTCTCTATTAAAGAATCAATCATTAGAAAATAAACAAAAACTGGTTGACTTTTTATATTCAGATGATAGTAGTATTATTCCAGAAAGTGAAACAGATTCTGATGGATCAAACAATAGTAGTATTGTTTCTATTGTTGATTCTTCACATAAATATAGATTAATAGAATTCTTTTCAAATGAATTAAAATTTGAATCTTTAAGTTATAAAGAAAAGAAATATTATATTCTAGGTACAAAATCAAACATCCAAGAACATAAAGATATTAATGATAAAATTATCGATTTTCCTTGGTTAGCTGCATCATTAGACATCATATGTGTTGATAATACAGCATCATCATATGAAATAACAGATAAATTTAAAAATTTTTGGATTGAACATAACCAATTACCTTTACATATTGAATATTACGATATATGGATATCAGAACTTATTTCAGATAAACAATCATATCCAATCAAAGAAAATATTAAAGAAATTAAACTAACAGTAATTGATCAAAAAGGTGACTTTATCGAATACTCAGATGTTTTAATTGAACCACATCGTAATGAAACAAAAATTATTAATATTCCATCTTTAAATTTAAAAAAAGAAGAAGAAGAAGAGGTTAAGGAAGAAGAGGTTAAGGAAGAAGAAGATAAAGTAGAAGAAGTTAAAGTAGAAGAAGTTAAAGTAGAAGAAGTTAAAGTAGAAGAAGTTAAAGTAGAAGAAGTTAAAGTAGAAGAAGTTAAAGAAGAAGAGGTTAAGGAAGAAGAAGTTAAAGTAGAAGAAGTTAAAGTAGAAGAAGTTAAAGAAGAAGAAGTTAAAGACGAAGAAGAAGAAGTTAAAGAAGAAGGAGTCATTGAAGAAAATGCATATGATTATAGATATGTACCATTTGTATAAACAAAAAATAATTATTTTAACTTAATTTATTTTGTGAATAAACTTAAAGAAAAAATATATACTGTTATTATAATATAAATCAAAATGTTTAATAAATTAATCGAATTAGAAATGTCCGATAATGATGAAAATGATATTAAAATTAATGAAACTGTAAAAGAAAATGAAACTAAAAAAGAAGAACTTCATTATCTTAATCGACAATGGGATTTATGGTATCATGATCCCAATAATTCAGATTACTCACTAAATAGTTATATCAACATAGGCACAATTGATACAATTGAAAGATTTTGGCATTATTTTCATCAATTAAAATTAACACAATTACAGAATGGTATGTTTTTTATAATGTTAAAGGGTGTATATCCAACTTGGGAAGATAACTTACAAGGTGGATTTTGGTCATTTAAAATTGATAAAAAGGAAATATCACAAGCTTGGACAAAATTATCCATCTATTTATTAGCTGACAATTTTATTGATGAAACTGATACAGATGAATATCATCAATTAAAAAAAGAAATTATTGGTATTTCTATTTCACCCAAAAAAACATTTTCGATTTTAAAAGTATGGTTAAATAATGATACTTTACATAAAAAAATAAAACTTAAAAATGATCTTCCGTTTGTTAACATTGAAGAAACAATGTATCGTTCACATGTTGAAACAAAAGAAAAAGAAGGACAAATAAAAAATAATATAAATATATGATATCATATATTTATATAATATCAAATTTTAACAATTAATTTTTGTTTTATCAAATTAAAAGAAATGAATAATAATTTATTTTTTTATTGGGAAGGTGTTGAATATAAATTAATAAAAAGATTGAGGGAATTAATATATTTACATTCAACAAATGGTAAAGGTTATAAAGTTAATTTTTTAAATAATTTAAATTTATCAAATTATGTTAAAGAATTACCGGAATGTTTTAATGATTTATGTATAGCACATAAAGCTGATTATATTAGGGTATATGTTATAGCTAAATATGGAGGTATTTGGATTGATAGTGATGTAATTATTATGGATAAATTAGATGATTTATTTAATATAATTAATAATCAGGATGGTTTCTTTATAAATGAAAATAATCAATATTTATGTAATGGATTATTTGGAAGTAAAGCTAATACTCCTTTAATGAATGAATGGTTAAATCAAATAAATAATATTTTAAAATTAAAAAAACAAAATATTGAATGGACAGAAATAGGTAATCAAATTCTAGAAAAAATTATAAAAGAGACTTCATATTTTAATAATTATTTAATATATAATGGATTAGATAATATGTATCCAATTAATTGGGATAAATGTACAGAAGAATTTTTATTAAAACCATATGAAAATTATAAAAATATTATACGTTCTTTTCAACCATTTATAGTATTAGTTAATTCTGTATATAAAGAATATGAAAATGTAAAATATGATAATAATGAAAACATACCTTTAAATTATTTTTTAAAACAATCACATATTAATAATTTATTAAGTAGTAATCCAAAGAAAATTATAATAATTGCTGATTGGATAATAAATTATCAAGCACAAGAACATTTTTTATTTTGTAAAAATTTAGTTAAATATGGATGGAAAATAATTAAATTATCTGAAATAAATATTGAAAATATTAAAAAAGAAAAAAGTATTGTTTTATGTGTGACATATGATGATTTTGATATAAAACAATTAGAATGTAATAATGTTTTTTTAATATATAAAATTGATGATTTATATCCATATAAAGAAATTAGAGAGAAATGTATAAATTCGTGTAATATGATTATATCTCCATATCAATATTTATTTTTAAATGAAAATATTATTAGTATGTATAAAAATATAAACAATAAAACTAATTATTGGATACCATATTCTTGTGTAAATGATTTTTATAAAAATATTTATTTTAATAAAAATCCAATCAATAATAAAATATTTATTTCTGGAACAATTAATAATATGTATCCAATGAGGGAATATATTTCATCAGATTATATTTTTAAAGATATTATAGATATCTTACCTCATCCAAATTATAATAATTATACACATAATCAAATAAATACTGAATATTATAAAAAATTAAATAACTATTTATGTTGTTTTACAGATGCTTCCATATATAATTATTGTTTATTAAAAGTGTATGAAATAACAAGTGTAGGTTCATTATTATTAGTTATGGATTCTATAAAAACACAATTAAATATATTAGGGTTCTATGATAATATTAATTGTATAATGTGTAATAAAGAAAATTTATTAGAAAAAATGAAATGGATATTGGATATAAATAATAGACAAAATGTTGATAAAATAAGATATAATGGTATGATTTTATCAAGAAAAAATCATAATACACAAAAAAGAACTTCTTTTTTTAATGATATTATTGATAAATTAATTAAAAATAATAATAAAAATAAAAAAAAAAATAAAACTAAAAAAAAAAAGTACATAAAAAAATAAAATTAACTAAAAAAGTTAGTCTTCCTTTGGCTTGGGTGCAAGGCAAAGTTTAATATCACCAATTTCACCAATCTTATACACAATTGTCAGTGGAAGATCATTTTGGAGATGAACGTGGATAACTTCGCAAAGTTTGGAACATTTGGTGAAAAGAATAAGGTATTTCAGACTAAAGACACCTTCAATAATCTTTTCAGGGTTATCATTACGTTCAAATACCAGACCATCGGTACTTTGACCAATTGTTGTTGTTTGATCCACGGTATCACCTTCACAGCTAAGGGTAAGTTGTGAATCTACACATTTAATTTCAATATTTTCTGACCATTCAGACATAAAACGACAGATCTTATGAAAGGTATCAGCTGGAATCATAACAACTGATTTATATTCAATATCAGGAAGTTTACGGTCTTCTTTAGTAGCATCCATTAAATTAAGATAATAACGGGTTTTAATCTTACGACTTTCATTGGTAATAAAGATACCAAGACGGTTACTATCTTCTTCGTGGGTTAATGTAAGAATATCATCCTTATCAATAATACGGATAAGTTGATAGAAAATCTTCATATTAACACCAAGAGCAATTGGTTTTTTACAATAATAATTTGAAAGCTTATGACCATTAATACGAACGTGTACGGCTAAAACACGACCTTTGTCAAGAGTAAAAATTCTAAGACCTTGAGAATCAAATTCAAATGTTGCATCTTCAACGATTTCTTTAAGAGCCTCAAACAGATTTTTAATTTGGGATACATTAATAGTTTCAAAGATCACGTCCATTTTAGGACCCGAACTTGTTTTTTGAACAGCAGTTGACATTTATAATTATTATGATAACTATGTTATTTGATTATACTGAAACAATAATTTCTTAAATCAATTTTTTATAATATAAATTAAAAAAGTTAAAATTCTTTATTCTTCATAGTATTTAAACATTATTACTGATACAATTAATAATAATACAAATACAATGGATATTTCTCTGAATGTATCATATTTCCAAAGAAGAATAGCTGATGTAATTAAAAGAAATATTGCAAACAATAGTAGAAAGTCATAATTTGTGTAATATGATTTTGCCATCTTTTATATATCTTTAAGATTTTATTTCTTTTTTATTATTTCTTAATCATTTCTTTTTATTTTTTATAAATATAATGAAACTAGATAATAGATTAATGAGAATATAATAGATTGAACTATTAATACATCAACTGATCTTGGTAAATAACTAGTAAATAAATCTGCTGTTTGTGGTGATGCAATTAAATAAAATACAAGTGTAAATAATAAACTTCTAAGGGCAACTTCTTTATCCATACTAAACCCTTCTATTTGTGAATTGTCTTTTTTATATTGATAAGCCATTTAATATTATTAAATAAAATAATTTTTATTTAATTTTATGTAATTTATATTTTTCAATGAAATCTAGATTCTTTTTCTTAATATAATACTGAATTGTTTTCATAAACCATTTATTCTTTTTTAATGATTCAATATTATCACTATAATAAATCTGTTTTTGAATTGTAAATGACCAATTATCGACAAGTTGTTTACTTACATCAGCTATTTGATTAACAAATGATTCAGGATATTTACCATTAAATAAATCTACTGACATAAATTTATCTGATGAATCTTTAACTAAATCAATTAATTTATCGACCATTGATTTATTAATACCTTTATATCCTTTACCAATAATATAAAATTCACGACTTTGTGAATTCTGGATTGGTTTAAAAAATCTAAATTCATTAAATGATGTAAACCATAAATAAATTATATTCCACGCGATTGGCTTATTGATCGGTGTTAAAATTTTAAATATCATACTTCCACCAATTGGTAATAAATAAGTTATTGCAACCATACTAGAAAATAATATTCTTTCATATCCAGGTTGAAACATTGGTATACCACAATCACTTGTTATTAAATCAACATCCTGACATAATTCTTTATATGATAAAATATTATCACATTTAGTTATATCACCTGTACCATCTGACCCCCATTTCCAATGGTCAGGATAAGCTTTAATAATACCAAAGTCATCGCCAAAATATGCTTTACCTTTAACTGCTTTATATGATTGAGCATTCCAATTAAAGTCTTTGATATTAGTGTTTTTCTTAATATAATAATCTAAACAGTCAATAAATGAACCTGGAGCTTCACATAAATGAAAACTTCTATATCTTGTATTAGTTCCAGGTAGATTTTTGGGAATAATATCTGTTTCAGCTAATATTTCATAAAATTTAAGCCAAGCTTGACTAACATTACGACGTATTTTTTCTCTTACCAACATTCCTAAATTATTAGATAAGTCTGAAGCATTTGATTTATAATATCTAAATAATACAGTTGATTGATAATAATTATCAAGTTGTTTACCTTCATCTTTAATACTAAAATCACGTCTACTGTCTATCATTAATCCAGTTTGTGATATTTGATTATTTACTGGTAAAATAGCTTGTTCTAATAATTTATTTTTATTAGAATCATTATTTGATTTTTTTGTTTTATTTTTTATTTTATTTTTTTTTTTATGTGTCATTTTTCTATCTGAACTTCTAAATTTATAATTGATTGGTACAATATCACCATACATTTCTTTTAATATTTGTTTACCAAATTGATCTTTCAAATCTTTAGTTGATTCAAAATAAGGAAAATATTCAATATCCCATTTCTTACAATATTCTAAGCTAGAATCAATTTGTTCTTTGGTTGGAAAATAATTTTTATTATCACTTTCAACAAAAGAGTTATATTTATTCACAAAATCTAGTTGTTTTGAATATCTTTCATGATTAAATGTAATAATTTCATTAAATGATTTGTCATTTCTATTTAAATTTAATAATAAATCGATTGGTTTAGTCTTAATATTTTGTTCTGTAATTGGTTTACTTATATTATAATATTCACGTAATTCTTGATCTATAACATTAAAATCAAATACACTGTTTGGATATTGTTTTATTATATTATTCATATATTTCGTAATTTTATTGATCTCAGATTTAGATGGTTCTTTAAATCCTTTAAAGACAGCATATAAACCTGTTCTTTTTATTTTATTACTAATTTCTGGATAATACAAATATGATTCTTTAAAATGTGACTTTAACCATATATATAATTCAGATGTTTGGTGAAATACCATTGTATTAAATAAAATAACTAGATTACCATTTTCTTCTAAGTTTTTAAGAGCAAATACAACTTCAACTATTTTTAATAAAAAGTTTTGTAGTTCTTCAATGTCTTTACTTGAAATACCTTTTTCATAAAATATATTATTTATAATAATTAAATCTTTTTTTTTATTTAATTTTATATTAAATATATTATCAATTATATCATCAAAATTAATAACATTTATTTTATATATATTTTTATTAAAATAATAATTGATTTTTTCAAGTATGTTATTATATGTTTTATCAATCATATTTGTATATTTTATTGGATATATATATGTAATATCTGTAATGTTATAATTATTATACATTAATGCTTCACTAAAATCTGGTGTATTACCAATTTGTAAAACTGAATATGGGTTATCTAAATCAAATTTTTTAATAACTTCGTAATTTTGAAAAAAGCTATTTGTGATTGGTACATATTTTGACATTAATTTATTAAATTTTTTTTCCTGAAAAAAATTTAATGATTTAAAATCAATTATATTAACAAAAACATATGGATATATATTCTTTAAATTATCAATTGTTTCTTGATTATTTATAATTTTAAATAATTTTTCAATAACTTCTTTATAGACATTATCATTGATAATAGGTTTATATAAATCATCTAATTTATATGAACCTGCATTTTGTACATTTTGAATATCTGATTTAATATTAATAAATAAAGATGCCTGGTTTTGAGTAGCTTCTCTTTTTATTATAACCTTTTCTAAATCCATTTGTTCAGTTTTTACTTTAAATTCTGGAGTTGTTGATAATTCATCAACTTTTCTAATAAATAACATATCAATACCTTTTTCAATAGATGGTTTATGTCTATAAAATTCAATATTATAATCAGTATGTTGAAAAAAATGATTAAATTCTATATGTGTTATAGCTGGATTTTTAAAAACATTACCATATTCAATAAACTGTAATGAATGATTTAAAATTATATATTCAGGTATTAATCCAGAATCTAAATTATAATTTTTAATTAAATCATATAATATAGGTAATTCTATTTCAGTCTCTTTAAATATTTTTTTAAAGACAAATAATAAAAATTGTCTTTTTTCAGGTTTTCTGTGTATATCTTCTTCTTTATAAAATATATATTTAAATTTAATACTGATTACACCCATAAATTTAAATAATTTAGGATTAAAAATATATTTAGGTTTATTTTTAGGACTAAAATTTAAATTATATTTACCTTCTGTAGGAAAATAACCTAAACTTTCTTTTCTCTCTAATATAAATCTTATTGGAAATAACATATCTTTTTGTTCAAGAGCACAATAATCGTATAATAAATTTGTTAATAAACTCCAATTAACATATTGTCCACAACTATAAAATAAATCATATATTATAACAATAGCTACGTATAATAATGGATAAGATTCAAATCCTAATTTTTTAATTGTATCTCTAAATCCAAATATATATTGTCTTTTTCTTTCTTTTAATACTTTTTCAAAATTTATACTTTGATCTTTATTAAACATACTATCATCTAGAAATGTACCTAATAATTTTTTTTCATCCTGATTACTATTTATAAATTCTGATATTTTTATTATTTGTTCATCTTTAAGTGATTGATTTTCAAATAATTTTTTTTCCATTAGTCCCCAATTAATATTTCGACATCTTTCTTTATTTGGCTTTTCAATATAATCAGTCTCTCTTAAAAATTCTGATATATAATATTTTAATTTTTCTTCTTCAATTTCTGTTTTTGGTTGTAAAAATTCATAACAATATTTAAGTGAGCTAACTCTTTGGTTTAATGCTGCTTTCATTTTATCATCAATTTGAGTTTTATCACTAAAAAGATTTCCAACTTTTTTTAATTTTTTTGTATCTTCATTTATAAAATTATTTTTAAAAAAAATTGGATAAATAAAACCATCTTTTGTAACTGCAATATTATCATTTGTATCATTTGTAGATTTTTTCTTATCAAATAAATTAAAATATAATTCTAGAAATTCAGGCTCTTTTATTCCGTCTTCTGCAGGAATATATGATACTATTTTACCTTTATTATTAATTAATTCATCTTGTATTTTTTGTATAGCTTTATTTGCAGTTATTAAAAAATTAAGATAGTTTTTTTTATCAGATTCTTGAATATCTTCATCATTTGTACCTATTTTAAGATTATATATATTATAAGGAACAAAATTTAGAAACTGATTAACAGTTTCATTATCAAGATCAAATTGTAAATCTCTTACAGTTGATTTTCTTTCATTTCTGAGGGTTTTAGTAGAAAAATCTTTTCTAGTGAAACCAACTCCTAAATTTCTTCCAGTTGTTTTGACTCCATTCCTACGAGTCTTCATATTTAAACTTGCATTGGATTGTAATTTTCTTGATTTCACATTTAATTTTGGTTCTATATCTTTTACTGATTTTAATATCTTATAAATATTATCTCGTACATTTTTTATTTGATATTCTTCAGGTTTTCTTAAATGTGGTGGTTGATATGCCATATTCTTATTATAAGAGAATAAAATAAATTATAAAATTGATTTATTAAAACCAAAACAAAATAAAAACAAAAGAATATACTTAAGATAATAATAAAATGCCATTATCACTATATTTAAATAAAGATGTATTAGAAGTTGGTACTGATGAAGTCGCTAGAGGATGTCTTCTAGGACGTGTTTATGCCGCAGCAGTTATCTGGCCACAAGAAGAACCACCTGACTCATCATATTATCCACCGATTCGGGATTCAAAGAAATTAACACCTAAAAAACGTGAACAACTAAAAGAATTTATTGAAGCTAATGCAATTGCATTCGCAGTTTCATATGCGACAGAACAAGAAATTGATAAATTAAACATTCTAGCTGCATCACAATTGGCAATGCATCGTGCTTTAGATAAAGTTCGTAAGCAAGTAGATTTTGATCACATCATTGTTGATGGTAACTATTTTATACCATTTAACACATATACATTTAATACCTTTGAAAAAGGTGATGATAAATTTTATTCAATCGCTGCGGCTAGTATTTTAGCTAAAGTATATCATGATCAATATATTAAAGATCTAGTTACTGAATATCCCGATTTAGAAAAATATGGTATTCTTAGTAATATGGGTTATGGAGCATCACAACATATGAAAGCAATTGAAAAATACGGGGTGACCCAATTTCATCGCAAAACATTTAAACCGTGCTGTGGTAAACAATTTACAGTTAAAAAAGGAATTAAAGAATTAATTGATGATACAGATAATGAAGCTGAAATTATTGAAGATCTAGAAATTAATGATGATAATGTTGATTTAGTGTCTACTTGATACTTTTTAATATTTTTTTCTTGAATTAAAATAAAATGTGCATTATAACATATATATTATTTTTAATTATTATATTTTTAATTATAAGATACTTTTATATCTATAATGAAAGATTTGGTAGTACTGATTGGGCTGACCAATGGCGTAGTTTATATGCTCCAGATAATTTAAGAATCCAAAGATACGTTGATGAAAATGGATTAATTCATGAGATTTTATTTCGAGTTCCAAATAATAACTTTGTACCAATGAATTCATACTAATATATATACAAATAAAAAAAGTGTTGAGTTTAAAATATAAATAAATTATCATTACCTAGTTTAAATAATACAACAATGTCTTATTATTCAAGAGCTTTTGCTCTGTATCCGGAAGATAAGGAAGTTAGAAGAAAATATTTAATTAAAAATTTTCAAGGTGTTATGTTTAATCTTAAAAACGTGATAACTTGTAGTGAAATGGATATTGTCAAAAATTCAATGACTTATGTTTTTGAACATATTAAAAATTCAATGGTATCATTAATTGGTTATTTTGTATCAGATGAAGATAAGACTTATTTAGAAAAAAAACAATGGACTGATATTAAATATCGTAAAAAATTATTTGATATACTAGTTGATTTAGAAAATAAATCCGTTTTAATATGGATGTTTTTACATTTTAACTATTATATTACAGATGATCTAGATATAAAACGTAAAATATTATTAGAAAATATTGAAATGTTTAATAAATATTATCCAGAAAAATTATATTTTAAAAGTGTGGATGAATTATTCATAGTTTTTGCAAATAGCAATCCATTATATTCAATATCATATCATAATAGAAATAATAAAGATGTTTTGAGTTCCTATTCTAAAATGTTAAGAAAGATATGTCCAGATTTAAATTATAATGGTCTAGTTAATCGTAAAACATCTAAATCACCCAATGAAAAGATTAAGGTCTGTTTCTTCTCAGATTTATTAACACTTGAATCATCAGTTCTTCGCGATCGTATTGGTATTATATCACAATTACCAACTGATAAATTTGATATCTATTATATGGGATTTAAAGCAGGTGATAAAATTTCTGGTTTAATGAGTAAAACTTTTTATAGCATGCTTAAAACTAAATATATACAATTACCAGAAAAAATATCAGATTGTAGAAAATTTATTGAAAATAAAAAATTTGATGTGTTGGTATATTGTGAAATTGGTATGCAAGTTAGAGCACAATTTCTTTCATATGCTAGATTAGCACCAATACAAGTAAATACTTGGGGTCATTCAGAAACATCTGGTATTGATACGATTGATTATTTTGTATCAAGTAAATATTTTGAAATTGAACAACCACAAGGTCAATATTCAGAAAAAATATATCTAATGGATAGTTTATCTACATATTATTATCCTCCATCTAAAATATTATTATCTGATAATTATGTTTTTAAATCACGGAAAGATTTAAATCTTTCTGATGATGATCATATTTATGGATGCATACAATCATCATTCAAAATTTCAGAAGAATTTGAGAAAATAATTGATGGTATTCTTAAAAATGATCCTAAAGGTAAAATCATATTATCTTATTACCAACCTTTTTGTAAAAGTCAAATTGAAAGAATGAGAAGACTAATGGGTGAAGAAAGACTAAAAAGAATTATATTTTTACCAGGTATGCCTATTCCAAAATACCTTAATTATATCAAATGTTTTGATGTTATGATTGATCCCTATCCATTTGGTGGCTGTAATACAAGTATGGAAGCATTTGATCTAGATATACCTGTTGTAACTATGCCAACAAGATTCTTAAATGGAAGATTCACATTTGGGATGTATAAAAAAATGGGATTTATTGATTTAGTTGCAGATACAGCACAAAATTATATTACTATTGCTGTAAAACTAGGAACAGATACTAATTTTAAAAAATCAATGATTGAAAAAATTAGCAATAATAAAAAAATGTTATTTCAAGAAAGAGCTTCAGTAAATGACTGGGAAACTTTTTTATTAACTGCGTATCGTAATATATAACGATTTTTTATATTTTTTATATTTTTTATTTTCTTAAAGAAATATAATATAGATGGATACTAATATAGTTCAAATTTTATTATTATTAATTTTAATACAAATCGCACTAGCTGGATATTATTATTTATTATATAACCAAAAAAATAAAATGAAAAAAGAAGATGAATTGTTATTAGAATTAGAAAAAAAATTTAATAATGATGATAAATGTAATACATTACAAAAAGGTTCATTACCAAGTATTTGTAATGGATTTCATGATAATTTTTTTAAAAATAATAACAAATTTTTAGGATGGAGATATTTTTATCTCAAAAATCAATCAAATACTCAAATTGAAGACGATAAAAATTTTGAAGGAACCAACGTTAGAAATTATCTAGATCATCTTGAAAATACACAAAATAATATAACTCCAAAAAATTTACAAATTAGATAATTTTATTTTTCGTTTATATTTTATCATTTCTTTAAAATTTGTTATTATATAATAATAAAACAAATAATTATATAACAAAATGAATTCAGAAGATACATCATTTTTAATTACTACTAATAATAAAAAAATATGCATTCCTTGGCAGAAGGCATTAGAAAATGAAAATATGTCATCAATCTATGATAAGTTTAGTATAGAAGATCAGCAAATAATACAAGATAATATTTCTAAAAGAACTTGTTTGTCAATTAATAATGTAGCTCAATGTTTTACTACAGCAGGAGAATTAGAAAAATGTGATCAAATACAACAAAATCAAAAAAAAGATATGTCAGATTTAACAAAAAAAATAGATATCGAAAATACAAATAATCCAGATAAAATAGCTGAATATAAAGGTTTAGAAGATTCTTTTACACAAAAAAGTGAACAAATTGATGCTTTAATTAAACAATATACAAGTCGTCAAGAAATGTTAAATATGAACACAGGATATCATAAAATTCTTGATAAAAATATAACAAATGAAAGAAAAGAAGAAAATAAACTAGGTAAAGATCTTGATAACATCGATAATTTAAAAAATTTTATGGTAGAAAATATTAAAACTGTAAGATCAAATCAATTCTGGTATGAAGGAAAAAATAATATTATGTTAAAAACATTAAGAATATTATTATTATTTTTATTATTTATATGTATTATTTATATTCTAGGTAGTAAACCAGTATGGGAAAAAACGATTTAAAATAAAAAATATAATGAATCAATTCATTATTCTTCACCATCACCATCTGCCTCAGCATCATCTTCAGCTGAATTAATCTTCCATCCTTTCCATTTCTTTTTCATATTGCATTTACCAATAATCTTATTAAGACGTTTCTCTAATTCACGTCTTGTATGTTTACGAGTATCAAAACTATTATTTTGTAAAAATGTCTTAAATTTAGGAAAGATATCATCAATACCAAAACTAGATACAGGATCTTCTTTCAGATTTTCTTCAATAAATTGACTGTAAATATCACTGTCACTACGATATGATTGAGTATTCTTAATTACCTCTGGAGGTTCTTGAATACCATTCACACGATAACTATTTTGATAATATTGAATTAACATATACATAAAGATTTCACACCATTCTTCTAATTTATTTGTTAGTGTCCGATCAATCAAAAACTCATATTGTTTACGAGGATCAGGATTATCACAGAACTTTGAAATAAATTCTACGACACGAATACGTCGCCAAGTACCATCATCATCCGAAGGAATCTTTGGTAATTCATTACAAGTAAGAACTAATTTAAACTTAGGCTTAAATGTAATCGGTGATGCATGTAATTTACGGGCAGTAATCTCATCACCACCAGTCATCTGTTTCATAAAACCGACCTTAATTTGATCATCTGATTCAGCTTCATCAAGTGAGATAAAACGTTTACCACGAGTTTCAGCTAATACAGGAGATGCTGTTTCTGAACCAGCACGACCTTGAGTTAAAGATGTAATCGGCATAGAACCATAATATCCACCAATAGTTTTCTTATAAAAATCAATTAACATAGATTTACCATTAGAACCAACACCAGTCCAAATATGAAACTTCTGTTCCTTATTCGATCCGTGTAAGAAACTAGATAATAGATTTAATACATAATTACGAACACGTTCAATCGGTAGAATTTGATTAATTAATTCCTCTACCTTACTCATTTTATCATAATCATCTGCATCTAAATGCTCTAAATAATTAATACCAGTTGATAGTGTAATATTATCTTCTGGATAACCTTCACGAAATTTATTTTCATCAAGATCATAAATACCATTCAGGAAATGAAGAAGGTTATCATTTGAATCTAGTTCTTCTTCGAATTTTTCATCAAAGAAGAATTCTTGACATTCATTAAATACTGATGCTTTATAGCTTTGTGTCTTTAATTTAACAACTAATTCAGCCGATTTTTTTGATTTCATTGACCAACTTTCCCTTTCAGGACCATCATCTTTATATTCATTTGATTTATTACTACAGAATAAAGTAAACTCTGTATAATCGTGTGCTACATCTGACGATATTTTACGTTTTAGTTCATTACCACGCTCATTTAAATTCCATTTATTATTACTATAATGATACCAACGACCGTGAGTAATTGACGAACATTTAAATTCGTGTTTATATTTCTCAAAAATATAACGAGCCACATCTGTATGTGTTTGACTCATTGATGAATACATTAATTTACCGAGTGAATCACGAGTAATATCACGATATTTTTGTGGATTATCTTCCTTAGCCCATTTATGTAATGTACCTAGACCAAGTCGACGTTCCATAATACGAATATTGGCACGATTCCATTCATTACGACATCCTTCTTCATCAAATTTACCATTACATTTACGACTAAATTCAATAAAACCATCTTCCAATCGATAATCAATATTAGAAAGACACCAACAAACACGAATCCAACTTTCATAATTAGTTGCCCGTTTTTCTGATAAACATTCCTTTGCTAATCGCTCAGCAAATTCAAAATCCTTGTCATCAATACGATTTTTATTTTTATTACTACTTTCAGTTTTATTGTTCTTAGCAACAACAGCTGCTTTACTTAATTTTTTAGAATTAGCACCACCAACACGTTCTGTATTATCTTTATCACTATCTGGAATAGAATCATATTTTTCACGTACAGATTCATCAATACCAAACTTAATTTGTGTTAATTCTTTTTTAAAAGTAATCGATAATGATTTAAATAATTTATATGAACATTTACCTGGATTTTTCATTTGAACAGGTACACATTCACCACTACCCATATTATAAATATTAGTAATCGTATAAGGTTCTGATCCAGGTTTAGTTGAACCATACATAAACCAATTATTCGCACGAATAACTGATAAATCAATAATATTGCGAACATCATTGGAGACATTCATCTTTTTAAATAATTCTTGAACTTCGGGATTCTCAACCATATCGTGACGAACAAGAAATTGAATTTTATAAGGTGGACATAAATGTGGGTATACAATATGAATACCATCTTTTACTTGATTATTATTCCCTTTTGATGCTTTCTTTTTCTCCATTACATATGCATATTCTGTTTCGGTCAAATGTTCTTCATCAATATATTGACTAAGAACTTTATGAAAAA
>JACCEB010290603.1_pt1 | contig 57708 bp, 54 predicted proteins | sample 7454761 | NCBI WGS metagenome assembly JACCEB01 (sample SAMN15323454, study PRJNA562643) | freshwater metagenome | isolation source: river surface water | place: USA:Blue River Watershed | collected 2017-08-18
ACACCTATGTGAAGGGTAAAAAGTATGCTAAGATCATTCATCTTTCTCATGGTCAGCGTAGTGCTCATGCCTTTGTTGATCTTAACACTGGAGATGTCTACAAATCTGCATCTTGGAGTGCACCTGCAAAAGGTGTAAGGTATAATCTCATGGATGAAAAGTCCTGTGAGCAAATGTATAAGCGTGCAGATTGGGCAGGAGGTTATCTCTACAAATGACTGACTTTTATGATTATGTTTTGAGTTTTTATGGTGCTGGTGGAATCTATCCAATGGGTGCCACACTTATTCAAGTTAAGCAAGCAACTTTTACTCACCTTAAAATACTTAAACTCAAAGAACAAGAGTTCTGTGGTGATAGTATTGATCGTGAATGTGTGCGTGATTTGTTAATTTCTAAATACAATCTTAAAGTTGCAATTAAATGAAACCTGCACTATTCTGTATCATCTGCCTCTGTATTGCATTTATTGTTAATGCAAATGCAGATAGGCAGATGCAACAAGATACACCTAAAATTGTCCACCAAAGTTATACAATGTGACACTTGATGAACTGGCACACACATGCTTGACTTTTTAGTAAATCTATGGTATCATACATGTATGAAAGATAAGTTTATGACTGATTCCACTCTTGATCTATTCTGTCAACATGCAGATGCACAAATGGCAGAAGAGTATGCAATGGAACTTGAAGCAAAAGCAGCAGAATTGGAAATTACTGTTGACTATTACATTGCTGAGTTCCTTTGATTATTAAAAACAACACAAAAATGCAAACCAAAACTAAGTTCAATCATCTCAATCTTCCTGCACTTGCAGACATCCCCACTGAAACTGTGGATGGTTCACGTCGCTATGTTGTCAATGGCAAACTGTTGCCTTCTGTGACCACAGTTACGTCCTATCAAAAACGTCAAGTCATTGCAGAATGGCGTCAGAAAGTTGGTGAAGAAACTGCAAATAAGATTAGTCAATTTGCCTCAACTAATGGCACTAAGTTCCACAAACTTGTAGAGGACTATCTTAACAATGAACAAGTAGAGTATGATACTGAAAAGTATGAAGTTGCTCTGAAATTGTTCAATCAATTTCAACCTTTGCTTGATGATGTGAATAACATTCACTATCAAGAATCTGCTCTGTATTCTGAACAACTTGGCATTGCAGGTCGTGTAGATTGTATTGCAGAATACAATGGCAAACTGTCTATTATTGACTTCAAGAGTTCTTCTAAACCAAAGCATGAAAGTTCTATCCAAGATTATTTTGTGCAGGAGACAGGTTATGCTATGATGTATGAAGAAATGTCTGGTCACAAAGTAGAACAAATTGTGACTCTCATTTCTTGTCATTCAGGTGAAACACAAGTTTTTGTCAAGAATCCTGCTGACTATGTTGATACTCTCAAGCAATACATTCAGGAGTATGTGAACAAATGATGCGTTGGAAATGCACAATTAAGACACCTTCCAATTATCTACAAACTATGTTTGTAGAAGCATACACTCATAGTGATGCAGTTGCATTTGCAGAGTCACAAACTGGTGGCAAATGTATCATGGCAACTGTAGATAATGCTGGAACAGATGATGACGAAGAAGAGTATTCTGGTTCATCATCAGGAATTGATGGTGGGTTTGTGTTACTTGCACTTGCTGCATTTATTCTAATTGCTGCATGGAAGTATGTGCTGGTATTTGCTATTATTGGTCTTGGTATTTGGTTCCTTCTAAATACACTCAAGGACTGATTTTTTTGCCCTTGTAGCTCAGTTGGTAGAGCAATAGTTTTGTAAACTATTGGTCGCAGGTTCAAGTCCTGTCGGGGGCTTATACTTACCACAAATGTGTGGCATTTCAATTATACTATGTGACACTCCGCAAAGTGGCACACGACCCCTTGCGGAATCCTGAAAAGTGTGCTATCATACATGTATGAAAAATCAAAACATCTCAGAAATCTTCCACTATGTTGTTAATTGGAAGGAAGAAAAAGTAAATCAAATGTGGATTGAAGAAGTTAGCAATGGTGATGACATCTTCAGGTATGTTGCTGTTGCTTACAATCCTGAGAAGAATGTTAGCATGGTGATGAGCAATCCTCGCTCCCATTATGATACTTTGCTGTGGGTTCGTAAGTGGTGTGGTTCATTCTCTATTCTCCCTGTTTGATTATACCATGTGCCACATGTATTAGTGGCACAATACACTTGACAAATCCTTGAATCTGTGCTATCATACTAGTATGCAAAAAACAAAATCCTTCTCCAAAGTTATCTACAACATCTCAAATCCTAATTGTGTTGTGTTTGACCTTGATGCTACTTTGTGTCATCATGGTTCACAATCTGGTTTTGATGAGTGTGATCAATTCCCTGCTATTGATGCTGTTGTTGATGTTGCCAAACATGCCAAATCACAGGGTTTTGACTTAGTTATTGCAACTGCACGTCCTGATGTTTATGCAGATGGAACTGCAATGTGGTTGCAACAACATCTCCCAGAGTTTGATGCTCTCTACATGAAAAACTCTGATGATGATGCAACTGGTTCGCAGTGTAAGGGTCAACAACTCATGGACATTTGCAGGTTCTGGAACATTCAATTCTGGGTTGATGATTCTCCTTACAATGCTGCTGTGATTCGTGATCATGGTGTAGATTGCATTCGTCCCTCCCACAATGATGCTTTCTGGGCAGATTATGGAGATCAGTGATGATGTATTCATCAGGCAATTCTTGTTATCAAGATCCCTGATGTTAATGTTAATCAACCTGAACAACAGTTTGTATCACGTATACCATGAACATCATGCGGAAAAGTGTAATGATGTGCCAGTTGATGAAGTGGCACAGACCCCATTGACTTTCTAAGGTTTCTGTGCTATCATACATGTATGAAAAATCAAACCACAACTGAGTTCCCAACTCTTCAATCCAAAGATGGCACCATGGTTGTGTCATTTTATCCTGTGAAATTGCCCTATGGTGATGTATCTCAAGCATTTGTGTTTAAGGTGCTTGAGTGGAAAGGAGTTGAGACAATCTCCAAGAAGTTTATCAAGAAAGTTGAGCACAAAGTTCAACTGAAAGAGTATGAATCTCTTGGTTATGTTGTTGTCAAGGACAACAGCAATCTTCCCCAACTTGGTAATCCTATGGCAGGTGCATGTTGATGACTGAAACTGTGATTGAACAACTGAATAGAATTGCTCGCACATGTGAGCAGGCAATCTATGAAACTGAAATGGCAGTTGGTGATCCTGAGAGGGGTTATCCTTATGCCTCTGGTTATAGCAGGTCTGCACTGAAAAATGTGCTTGAAGATGTCCAATTTATCCTGAAAAATGTTAACAACAACTGAAATTAGTGCTCTCCTTGATCTAATCACATTTCATGATGATTGGGACACCGTGAGTGAACAAGTGGGCACAGATGTGTCTGAATTGTATGAGAAACTCAGCAACATGTTAGTGTATCAAACTATGGGGTGAAGTAGGTTATACCATGTGCCAGTTGAAGAACTGTCACACGACCCCTTGACTTTTGTGCGTTTTTGTGCTATCATACATGTATGAAAAATGAAATGAACCAAACTGAACTTGTTGATGCAATCTCCATTGCATTTTACAATCTTTCTGAACTAAGTGGTCAGGTTTATGATTACTGGTTGATGAAATTGTATGATGCTGAAGGTGACATAATTGCAGAGGAATGGAACACTCAAACCCTCAAATGGATGGAGGATGATGTTATGCAACTGACCTTGGTTACTGAGGAGAATTGAGCACAATGTGGGAAGAAATTGAAGACATGCAAGGAGAAATCTTTGACATTGATGATAACACTGGTTGGACACTTTTCCCTGGTGAAGAACCTTACAGTGAGAAAGAAATTGATGCAATGATGATGCAATTTGATGACAGTTGGACACTCAATCAGCATCAATCTTGGGAGAGTGTGGTAGCATGAGCAGCAAGACAGTTACCTATACTTTCCTTGGCGTGATTGCCATCTTGATGTATCAAATCTTCCTGATTCATAGAGATAATCAGATGTTTAAGTCCTATGACAGTTCTACGCACCAACTGATGCAACATCCTACCAAAAATGTAATCAAATAGGGTGAGAGAGTGCCAGTTGAGGAACTGTCACACGACCCCTTGCGGAATCCAAGATTCTGTGCTATCATACATGTATGAAAAATCAAAACAACCAAATGCCTGAAGTTCTTGTTATCTCCATGCCTGAAGATGTGCAAGCAAAACTAGATGAACTTGTTGAGCAAAATTATGCTCTGGATGACATGATTGCCTTCATTGAAGAGAATGGCAATGACAACTTTCTAGAGTTTTATGAAGAGTATGTCCAGAATGGTGAGGACTATTGTTATGAAGCAGTAGACGCATTCGTGGATGAGTTTGGTATTGAGTGCATTGGACATTTCACTGATGCCTATTATGGACAGTATGACAGTGAGGAAGATTTTGCTGAGCAATTCTGCACTGATTGCTATTCTCTAAATCTGGATGATACCCCCATCGTTGTTGATTGGACTAAAACCTGGGAGTGTAATCTTCGCTATGACTTTTCCTTCAATGATGGTTATGTCTTCCACAAAAACTTCTGAATCAAAGATGAAACTTGTAGGTCTAATTTTCCTGGTGTTGTTTATCTTCAGTCCATCTGTTAGGTATAACACAGGAACCACACTTCATGCTGTGGCAAACATCATCCAAGGCGAGTAAGTTATACCATGTGCCAGTTGAGGAACTGGCACACACCCCCTTGACTTTGGGGGTTTTTTGTGCTATCATACATGTATGAAAAATCAAACCACTGCAATGCCCCAAGAGACCTACAATGGTTGGGCAAATTATGAGACCTGGAATGTTGCGCTGTGGATGCAAAACAACCAGTTTCTGTATAACACTGCTGTTGCATGTGTAGAGTACAAAAATGATGATGAAACTGCCTATGAAAAGTTCATCAGAAACATGCACAATGTTGAGAAGTTCACCACCAATGATGGTGTTCGTTGGGATGACGAAAAGATCAACCATGATGAAATCAATGAGATGATGATTGATTACTACAATGAGGAGAATGTTTGATGACGTGGTTCATACAAATCCATGACAAGGAAGGTAATGTTCTTGTGATGAATCATGCTCTTGGAACTTATCAAAAGTGGAGCAAGTTCATTGATAACAAAGCAAACAAAATTGCCTCCCAATTTCCTACTGCACACAGATGGGAAGTTCGCCCTCAACCTTACACTCACAAAGCAATCATCTGATGAAGAAATACATTTACCAACACTGCAATACTAATCACATCAAGACCATCATTGCCACATCTGAGTATAAGGCACTCAGACAAAACTTTGGTAATCTTGCTGGATACATTTTCACCCATTCAATACAACTCAACAAATGACCATTAAGTACACGTTCGACATCAATACTAAGCAACCTGTTTATGCTGTATGTAAGCAGGATGTTTGTATCATGTTGACCACATCTATCACCACTGCAATCAACAAAATCCAACAATCCAAATGACTCTAACTTCTACCCAATTTGATGATCTTGTTTCTCTTTATGCTGAGAAACTTGTAGAAAGCATGGACATGAAAACCATGGAACAATTTGTCTATGATACTATAGTCAACAATGCAGAATGTTTGTCTGAGGAGGATCTTCTCAATGAAGTTTCTAACTATTTTGAGGATGAACTTTCTGAGATGATTAAAGAAATTGGTGCTGATCCTGATACTATTCTCTGACAATTATGATGTTCCAAGTAACACAAATCTTCTTTGATTTTGATGATCCAGATGATGAAATCACACTTGAAGAATACAACGAAATTGTTGCCGAAACTGTTGGTCAAATCTGGGAAGCAGATGATGAAGATGATCTAATTGAAGAGATCACATGTGCAACTGGTTGGTGTATCAAATCCATTGATTATGTTCATGTCCTTAAGTAGTATGAAAAGCAACAAAGTTTTCCAATTAGAGTTATGTCCAGAGGATGCACAAAGGATCATCCAAGGTCTTGAACTTCTCAGGGTTCAGTGTCACAAACAGTTAGAGGTCTGTGATACTGATGAACAGAAGAATGTGGCATGGTTAGAGTGGTCTTATGTCAGTGAGTTAGCATACATGTTAGAGGACAAGTTTGAGTTTAATTGTTGGTAAATACGGAGTTTATGTGTGTAGAAGCATACATTCATAAATGTGTGAAAAAATGTAGTTGAGTTTTCCACAATTTCCACAGGTTTGTGTTAATTGTGTGAATCTACAGTAAATGTCATCCAGTGTTGTAAATGTGTTGGTAAATGTGTCTGGTTGTTGTGATCTTGGCCCCCATTGTATCACAAACTCTCCCAAATGTCAACACCCCCAGGACAGTGAAAAAACTGGTATAAGTATAAAGTTTTCCACAGGGTCTCAGTATAAAACAGTGAGAACACAGTGCACCACTAGAGTTATACAAATAGACAGTGAATTTGCCTGTGGAAAACTATTAGAAATCTGTGGAAAACTTGTGGAAAAAGTATAACAAACCTGTGAAAAAACAGTGTTAATCAGTGTGAGAATGTGTGGGAATGACAGTGTTAGGCACTTGACAGATGTTGTGAGGTGTGTTATAGTGAATTGGCAGTATTTGGGGGGTTTGTGTTGTTGTGGTGGGGGTAATGCGAATTTTACAAACAACCCTAACCTACAGAGGTGACAAAATGCCAACGCGATATCAAGTCCTCAAAAAAATTTTTTGGGGCAAAAAAAATCCTGTGAGGGTGCTCTATAATGATGTGTATGGGACAGAAACAAGTCCCTGGGATGAAGTGAGTTATATTGTGATGTGCCTGGGAGAAGGGTTAAATATAGTTGGGTCCCATTATATGAAAAAAATTTTCCAGTATAAAAATGGTCTATAAGTTGATTGCAAGAGACAGGGTGTTTTGTGAGGGCACCCTTTCAGAATGCCAGAAAACGCTCACAGGTATCTCCCAGATGATTAGTGCAGGGTTTTCCACAGATTTTCAGGTAGAAGAGTTTCTAATTACTGACAATGGCAAAGAAACTAAACTGGTATGAATATTGGATTGGGCATTGCTGGATGACCGGCTGGCAATCCATCAGAAGCACGTTCAGGATCTGGTCAGATCTAATGAAAAGCAACTATGAGGGGTATGCCCTAATGAATGAGGACGACCCCTTTACAGAGTGTCGTGAGTGGTTCTGGGTCTCTCTGAATGAGGATGATGTTTATGAGAAAGAGTTTTTAGAATACCTGCACCAACTTGTAGAGGATATTGAGACAGGTAAAGAAAAAGTATATCCTATGGATGAAGTATTGGAACGGGCAAGAAAATGGTCAGATGAGGTCTTGGAGGGGGTAGATTTGAATGAACCATTAGAGGATTTGTAAGTTTTTGTAGGGTCCTCTACCCCTATGTCTCTTTCATTGACAATACCTAAATAAACCAGTATCATTGAATTGATACGTATCTAAATTAAACACTTGATATTTTTATGGCTAAAGGATTTACCGTAAAGGCAAAACAGACAGTAGAAGAAAACCAACCACTGTTTGATAAGGAAAAATGTCTGGAAATGATCAGAGGTAAGAAGGTCGTCTTCTGTCTTCCAGGACGTGGTGTTTCATATATCTTTTTAAAGAACTTTGTACAATTGTGCTTTGATCTTGTACAGGCAGGTGCCAGTATTCATATCTCACAAGATTACAGTTCAATGGTAAACTTTGCAAGGTGTAAATGCCTTGGGGCAAATGTGCTTGCAGGACCTGATCAACTGCCTTGGCAAGGCAAGTTGGACTATGATTACCAACTTTGGATTGATAGTGACATTGTATTCAATACAGATGCCTTCTGGGCAATTCTGGCAATGGATAAGGACATTGCTGCTGGTTGGTATGCCACAGAGGATGGACGTACCACATCAGTTGCCCATTGGTTAGATGAAACTGACTTCAAGAACAATGGTGGGGTCATGAATCATGAAATGGTTGATACCATCGTCAACAGAAAGAAACCATTCACTGTAGATTATACAGGTTTTGGTTGGGTTCTGATTAAGAAGGGTGTCTTTGAGCATCCTGAGATGAAGTATCCATGGTTTGCTCCTCAAATGCAGGTCTTTGATTCTGGTGAAGTACAAGACATGTGTGGGGAAGATGTATCATTCTGCCTTGATGCCAAACGTAAGTGTGGTTTTGAAATTTGGTGCCATCCACAGATTCGTGTAGGACATGAAAAGACAAGAATCATTTAGAATCCTATGTAATGGGAGAGTCCTTTACCAGTCCCTCTCTCAAGATGAGATGTTTGATATCATGGATGAACTGTCTCAACAGTTTTATGAGACAGGGCTTCCCAATCCAGATGACCTTGTGGTAGAATGTACAAGTGATATAGAGGATTAAATTATGGCAAAGCGTCCATCACTGACCAACAAAGTCATTATTGAGCACAAACCCAAGAAGACACGTCAAGGTCGTTCACAGCATACTAACCTTTCTGCCACCTCTCGTAATGGTAGGAAGAAGCGTTACAGAGGTCAAGGTTGTTAATATAGAGAGTGCTTAAATAGAGTTAAGCACTCTTTTTTTATATGAGCCAATTAGTCGTTAATATTCCTTGCAAAAAAGTATGGGTCAGAAAAGAATATCTCACTGACCACCAATTTGGACATGGGGAATTTGTAGAAGGTGTATGGGTCACTGCAAAATCATTACCAGGCAGAGCATTTTATTTTGAGACATATCTTCCAGAATATGCTGCTCTTTATGATAAACTTCCCATCAGTGCATTTTTAAATGAACCTTCTTTACCAGATCCAGATTTAGATTTACCAAATCTTCAATTTTGGAACTGTATGGACTATGGTGTTGAATGTATCAAGAAAAAACATATTGGTGAACTTGATTTTGAGATTCGTACACGCCACTTTGGCACCCTTAAAGGGCAGTATTTGTTTAGTTTGGATAACTACCACCCAGAAAATGATATTGTTGATTGTGGGACCAGTGAGTTGCCAGAGGAACACAAGTCACACAACTGCATTTTGTTGGAGAATGGACAATTTGCATTGTATCCAAACAATAGAATGAGAATTTATAGTCCATCAAGAACACCAGAAGTTCCTAAAACACCAGATTTTAAGGTTTCAACAAGATTTTATCAGGTAGAGAATGGATTGAAGTGGGGTAGATTGGGTGATACTGATGAATATTTTTGGCAAACATTAGACGAAAGGGATAGCAACCCCTTAAAAAGTTCTAATTCAAACTGAATTAGGAGCAAAATGTCTAACTTACCTGTAGATAGAGACAAAGATTACATGTATCAAATGTGGGGGACCACAAATTTAATTACTGATTATAATGTTAAGATTGAAAAAAGAACCATTCAAGAGATTATGCATGATGATGTTCCAAAAACTAAGCATTTTTTAAAGGAACAAACAGAAATGCATGAGAAAATTCGTAATGATGAAGATTATGATGACTGGGACTATGGGACTGAACCAACCTATGGCAAACCACAATAAATAAAAGTAATGTATTTTAGTGGTCACAGGTGCCTTTAGAAAATATTTCAAGGGGATTTAAAGATATCAGCTTGTCTTTTTTAAGACATCCTGTGACCAATGACATTGGAACACTCTCAAATGAAGATTCAATCAAGAGGTCTGTAGTCAATTTAGTTAGAACAAGGGTAGGAGAAAGATTTTTTAACTCTCTTTTAGGGTCAAACGTAGAATCCTACCTTTTTGAACTTGCAGATAGTGGAATTGTAGATCCCTTACAGGAAGAAATTAAAACGGTTCTTTCTAATTTTGAACCAAGAGTTGTTGTCAGAGATGTAAATGTTGAATTATATCCTGAAGATAATGAGTTAGATATTAAAATTACATATGATATTGTTGGACTTGCTGTTCCAACACAAGCAATTAACTTCATATTACAACCAACCAGATACTAATGGCATTTACAGATTTTACTAATCTGGACTTCGATCAGATTAGAGCCTCTATTAAAGATTATCTGAGGGCAAATTCAACCTTTACTGACTTTGATTTTGAAGGTTCTAACTTCTCTATTCTGATTGATGTACTTGCTTATAACAGTTATCTGACTGCCTACAACACCAACATGGTGGCTAATGAGGCATTTCTTGACAGTGCAACCCTTAGAGAGAATGTAGTATCTCTTGCAAGGAACATAGGGTTTGTTCCACAGTCACGAAAAGCAGCAAAAGCAAATATTTCTTTCATTGCATCTGGTATTAGTACCTCTTTAAAAACTGCAACACTCAAATCTGGTATCGTTTGTACTGGTAATTTGGACAATACCAGTTATATTTTCTCAGTTCCAGAGGATATAACAGTTGGAATCACAAATGGTGATGCAGTTTTCTCTAATATTGACATTTATGAAGGTACATATCTCACAAAAACCTTTACTGTAGACAATTCTCAACCAAATCAGAAGTATATTATCCCCAATCCTTATGTAGATACCTCTACAATTAGAGTAAAAGTCAATGATGGGGGCACAATTGAAGATTATGTGCCAGTAGACAACATCGTTGGTATCAGTTCTGCATCTCAAATCTTCTTAGTTCAAGAAATTTCTGATGAAAAGTATGAACTTTTCTTTGGAGATGGCATTTTTGGTAAAAAAGTTCCTAATGGAAGCACTATTACTGCCTCATATGTGGTCACGAATGGTCCAGCAGGTAATGGTGCATCCAATTTTACCTTCTCTGGCACTTTACAGGGCAACGATAGCAGTGTTCTAAGTCCAAATATTGGTGTCGTTGTCACAAATACCCCCTCTGAGAATGGTGACAACATTCAATCATTGGAATCTGTAAGGTATTATGCTCCAAGATTGTATGCATCACAATATAGAGCAGTTACTGCAGGTGACTATGAGGCACTTTTACCTTCAATTTACCCAAATATTGAGTCAGTTACTGCTTATGGTGGTGAAGAATTAAATCCACCACAATATGGTAAAGTATTTTTAGCAGTCAAACCAAAAAATTCTGAATATTTATCAGAAGCAACCAAAGATGATATTTTAACATCACTCAGAAAATACACTATTGCTGGTATTAAACCTGAATTTGTTGATGTTAATGTACTATATGTAGAGTTAGAATCAACTGTCTACTATAATTCTAACTTTGTTGGTTCTGTTGATACCTTAAAAACACAAGTAACCAACTCATTAACAACATTTTCCAACTCATCTGACTTAAACAAGTTTGGTGGAAGATTTAAGTATAGCAAAGCTTTAAGAGTTATTGATGTTACAAGCAATGCAATTACATCAAATATTACAAGAGTTAAAATTAGGAGGAATGTTGGTGTAATATTAAATCAAGCAACTCAATATAGAGTTTGCTTTGAGAACAGATTTAGTAGTTTAAATGATGATGGATTTAACATTAGATCAACAGGATTTTATGTAAAGGACATTTCTAGGGTTGTTTATCTTTCTGATATTCCAAAAGCAGATATGAAAACTGGAACATTATTCTTATTCTCATTAGATGGAGAAAATGTTATTACACAGTCAAAAAATGTAGGGACTGTCAATTATATCACTGGAGAAATAGATATAGATAATATACATGTAATTTCAACATTGAAACCAAACAACATCATAGAAGTGGAAGCAACTCCATATTCAAATGATGTAATTGCTAAGAAAACAATTTATCTTAAGTTGGATGTTGGAGCAAGCAGTGTTTCAATGGTCAAAGATGTTATCTCATCTGGAGAAAATGCTTCTGGAAGCACCTTTAATCCAGAATCAAGCTACACTTCTGATAGAAAAATAAGAATTTAATAAGATGAATCAAGAAAAGAAAGTAGTTAAGATCAATGATGTTATTGAGAACCAAATTCCAGAGTTTATTTTAGCAGAAAATCCAAATTTTACAGAATTTTTAAAACAATATTATATTTCACAAGAATATCAAGGATCATCTGTTGATCTTGCAGAAAATTTAGTATCATATAAAAATCTTGATTCATTTGATAAAGAAAATTTAATTACAAACACAACATTAAGTGCTGATGTAGATTATTTTGATGATGTTATTAATGTACAATCTACAAAGGGTTGGCCAAATCAGTATGGACTTTTAAAAATCAATGATGAAATTATTACTTACACAGGAATTACGACCAATTCCTTTACTGGATGTATTCGTGGATTTAGTGGCATAGAATCATTAACTGGAGAAGAATCTCCAGAAGTATTAACTTTTTCCTCCTCAGAAGTAAACGAGCATTCTCAAGGAGATGTAGTAACTAACTTAAGTAATTTATTTTTACAAGAATTCTTCAAAAAAATTAAGTATCAGTTTACTCCAGGTTTTGAAGAAGTTGAGTTTGATTCAAAGGTTAATCCCCAAAACTTCATTAGCAAAGCAAAAACCTTTTATCAATCTAAAGGAACTGATGAAGCATACAAAATTTTATTTAAAGTTTTATATGATACTGCAGTACAAGTATTAAAACCTCAAGATTTTTGTTTTACAACCTCAGATGATCAGTGGGTTGTTACAGAAAGTATTTTGGGAGAACTGGTAAGTGGAGATCCCAAAAAAATTAAAGGACAAACATTATATCAAGATGAATTTACATCAGATGGGGTGTTGCCAGCAAATGGATCCATCTATGAAGTAGAAGAATATGTAATTAATGGGATTACTTTTTACAATCTTAAATTGTTCTCTGGTTATTCAAATAATTTAAATCCAAAAGGTTCTATTTCAGGTACATTTGTAGCTACATCAAAAACATTTACCTCAGATGAAATTCTTGCTGGAAGCACTGAATTGTTTGTAGATTCCACTATTGGATTTGCTCAATCTGGTGTTGTTAAAACTAATGGATTGACAATAACATATACAGACAAAACTAATGATCAATTTTTAAATTGCTCTGGCATCACAAATAATATTTCCAGAGGAACAAAAATATTTGCTCAAAATTATGTTTATTCTTATGAAGATGGAGATAGTACAAAACCAGTACAATTTAGAATTCACAATGTTTTATCAAAAATAAACACCACTGATATTTCTTTTGCTTATGAAAGTGATCCAATTAAAATTACTGATATTGGAAATCCAAAAGAAACTAACTTTGTAAATTCTCTGTATCATAATCACGCTATTAACATTTATTCTGGAATTGCAACGTCACAAATTACTGATTACATTAGACAATATACTAAGGAAGGATTTGGAATTAATGCTGGATTATCACTTACAAAGTATGATCATGGATTAAAAACTGGAGATAGAGTTGATATATTTGATAAAAGAACTAATATTGGAATTGCTACTAATTTAAATGTAACCACATCTTTACAAAAAGAATTTAGTGTTCAACAAATTAATGATTCATCTATCTTAGGTAAAGAAATTCTTTTTAGGAGAAGAATTAAAAAAACAAAATCTCCTGCTGGAGTTTCTGAACCAATTACTGATAAGTTTGTTGCTAATATTCAAGATTCATTTACAGATAATAATTATCATTACTTAACTTCAAATGGTTTACCAGATTATTCAATTGATCCATATAAAAGACAATCATTATTTGATGTAGATGGTTTTGAATTAAATGGTTCTCATAATTTTTACAGTGGAGAATTAGTAACAGTTGTTGGATATGGAATAACTGGAACATTTCAAAATAAAATTGGAATTTCCACTGGCGTAAGTTACTACGTATCAAGAGTTAACTCTAATAAAATTAAATTATCAGAATCAAGAGAAAATGTAGGATTATCTTCTTATATTTCTTTTAATGAATATGATGATAATAATAATTATCTTGGAAGAATCAATAGTTTAAATTTAATTATATCACCTCTTTACAATAACAATTTTACTACATCTAAACTGTTTAAAAAATTTCCAGAAAAACCAGTTTATCCTATCGTAAAACAAAAAACTAATGCTGGTCCAGTGGGAATTTTTGTAAATGGAGTAGAAATCCAAAGCTATAAATCATTTGATAGATTATACTATGGAAAGATTAATAGTATTGATGTAACAAACAGTGGAGAAAATTATAGTTTATTGAATCCACCAAGATTTAGAATTTTTGATGGTAATGTTGAAGATATTGAAACAAGATTAAATCCACAATTAGTTGGAAAATTAAAAAAAATTCAAGTTGTAGACCCTGGATTTGATTATGTAGAAACTCCTGTAGTTACCATCAGTGGGGGGAATAATGATAAGGTTACAACTGAAGTTAAAATGAAATTAACTCCAAATGTTGTGACATTTAATTCCACAACAAAAGAAGGAGTAGTTAATACATCAAATAATACTTTTATATACGATCGTCCACATAGATTTATTACTGGAGAACCAGTAATTTACAAAACTTTTGGAACCAGACCAATTGGTATTGGAACATTAACCTCAGATGGTACACTTTTAGATGGATCTGTATATTATATCATTAATGTAGGAGCAGGTACATCCTTTAGAATTGCCAAAACTGAATATGATGCCTTAGAGGGAACTAACTTCCTTAAATTAAGAACTAATGGTGGAGGATTAAACCAGTTTATATCTAAAAATAAAAAACAATGTATTGATGAAGTATTAATTGTTGAAAATAATCACAATTTTGAGTATAAAAAAGTATCAGTTCCTCCAGAAGATATTAATGTTTATGATGATACAATTAGGTCTATTGATCATGGATTTGAAACTGGAGAAGAAATTGTAGTAACAGTTGATGGTACATATCTTGAAGGATTAGAACCAAATCAAAGATATTACATTGTTAAAGTAGATAATGACACTTTTAAATTATCATCTACAAAAAATTCAATTAATTATGTTGATATTTTAAGCACTGACTTTGCTACAACATACTTTTTTGAATATTCACCAATTACTTTAAACATTAAAGGAAATCTTTCAGTATCTGGAATTTCAACAATTGGTTCTCCTGCTGTATTAGTTCCAATTATTGAAGGATCTGTAGTGGGAGTTGAAGTTCAAAAAGGATTAGCAAAACCAGCAAAATCTGATTTAGGCGAACCAAATATTATTAACTTTAATAAAAATTTGAGTATTGTTCCTTTAGAAGGATCCAATGCATCTTTTGAAGCTTTAGTTGTAGATGGAAAAATTAATGAAGTAGTAGTTAAAACTCAAGGTAGCAATTATTTTAATAACTTTGAATTGCATGTATTTGGTGATGGTTATGGAGCATCTTTATATCCAGTCATTACTGATGGAAAAATTACTGATGTGAAGATTATTAATGGGGGTGTTGGATATTCTCAAAATACTACAACGATTAGAGTTATTCCAATTGGAAAGGGAGTAAAATTAAAGGCTAATTTGCAAAATTGGACTATTAGTGAAATTAGCAAACTTGGATATTCTAATGTTGAAAAAGGTCTTCTTTTTGGTAAAAAGTACTCCTTGTTTGGAAATGTATTTGGAACATTCTTCTTAAATTCAGATTTAAGAGCATTCTTTGATCTTCCCACATCTCCAACCAGACACTCTCCAATAGTTGGATGGGCATATGATGGTTGCCCAATCTATGGACCATTTGCTTTTACAAACCCAGATGGAACAGGTGGACTCTCAAGAATGAGAAGTGGATATAGTAGAAACAAAATTAGTCCATCTCCATTATATGATTGTGTAGAAGATTACACCTTTACTAATAGTGGAACTTTAGATAAACATAATGGAAGATATTGCAAAACTCCAGAGTTCCCAGATGGAGTTTATGCATATTTTTGCACATTAGACACTAATAATGTTCCAGAGTTTCCATATGTAATTGGAGATGAGTATTGTTTTACGCCACAAAAAGAAAACTTTGATTTAAAGTACAATCAAAGTTTAAACTTTAACAAACTTGGTATTGATAAGTGTACTAAACCTTATAGAATGGATGATAAAGAACATGGATATGAATACTTCAATTTCTTACAAAGTGGCATTGTTAATGATGCAGTTGTTAACCAAATTTCAGAAGGTAATGTAGATGAAATATTAATAGCAAATGGTGGAGATGGATATTCTGTTGATGATACAATTGTATTTGATAATACAGGAACAGATGGATATGGAGCATCTGCAAAAGTATCAGAAATTTCTGGAGTTGGTGTAAGCACTGTTAGAACAACTAAATCTACTTTCTACAATGTAACTTTTGTATCTACACAGGATAAAATAGTTGCCATTGGCACAACCAGTCACAATTTAGAATCTGATTACTATGTTAGTGTTTCTGGATTATCTACATCTACTTATCCAAAAGTAGCTGGATTTAAGAAAATTTTAGTTGAGAATATTACAGCAGGTTTATCAACATATCTTCCAGATGCTACAACCACTGGATTAGTCACATCAATTCAAATTAAAGAATCTATTTTTGCTTTTAAAATAGATTCAAAAATTAAAATTGAAAATGAAACCTTAACAATCCTTGGATTAGACACCAAAAATAATTTGATTAACGTTTTAAGAAACTCTGGATCTCCAGCGCACTTAAAAGGAACTTCAGTCACATTACTTCAAAATGAATTTGTTTTTGAAAATAGTTCAAATTATACATTACCAGAAGGGAATATATCTTATTACTTTAAATCTTCAGATTGTGTTTCTATTGGTGTAAACACAACTCCAGGATTTGGAAATAATTTATCAGTAAATCCTTTTGGTCCTGGAGTTTCAGAATCTAAATTTGTTAGAACTGGTGGAATCTTTTTACCAAATCACAAATTTAAACATGGTGAAAAAGTTGTATATACTCCAAGTTCATCAACTATAGTATCAAACTATGGAAATTTGGACACTATTTCTGATTTGTATATAGTTAAATTAGAAGATAATGTAGTTGGATTGGTAACAAGTAAATCTAACATTTCCAACTTTAAAAATCTACTGTATTATACAGCATCTGGAACTGGAAGCACTCATAAATTTGAAACTGATAGGGATGTTGTTAAGGGGACAGTAACACTAAACAATGTCATAGTGTCAACTGCTTCTACTCATGGATTATCAAAAAATAACTTGATTAAATTAAATGTAATTTCAGGAATTACCACAACATTTAATGTTGGTTATTCTACTGTGACAAAAAGAGTTTCTATTAACTCTCAGGTTAATCCAAGAATAGATGTTTATGAAAATGATGTGGTTAGATTTAATATTACATCAGGAACCTTATCAAATACACAATTACATTTTTACACAGACCCACTATTCCAGAATAAGTATTTTGGAACTTCAGAATCAGGAATCGTTGAGGTTGATAGAGATAGTCAATTTGTAACCTTACGTATTACAGATTATACTCCAAAAATTCTTTATTATAATTTAGAATCATTCTCTAAACAAATCTATTCAGATCAATCAGTTTCAAATCCAAATACAATCATCATTAATCCAAGTTCTTATAATGGAAGTGGATATATTTCCACTTGCACAGCAAATACTTTTACATTAAATTATCCCTTAACATTAGAAAGATTATCATATACATCAAACCCATCAACACTTTCCTACACAGTTTTATCAAAAGGCATTAAAGGTTCAATTGCTGCAACTAAATTTATTTCTAAAGGAACTGATTATAAAAAAATTCCTTCTATTAAATCAATTAGTAGTTTATCTGGATCTGGAGCATCTTTACTTCCAACCAGCAATACTATTGGCAAAATTAAAAATGCTCAAATTTTAAATACAAAATCAATTTATCCTTCTGATCAAACTTTAAGACCAATATCTAATGTCTTTTCAGTTATTAGATTGCAAGATAATTTGAAGGTAAATTCTGTTTCTATTTTAGATGGTGGAGCAAATTATTTGACTCCCCCAACCTTAAAATTATACAACAAAAAGGAAAATACAATTATATCTAATGTCAATCTTGTTGGAATCTTAAAAAATACTTCAATTGATTCAGTTCAAATTTTAAACCCAGGATCTGGACTCAAATCTACAGACAATGAAATTGTTACTACTAAAAATACTAATGGAATCAGAATTCTTGGAGTTTCTGTTTCTGGGGCATCAAGTCCATATACAGTTACATTAACATTAGAAACTCCTGTAGTTGGATTTAGCACTGATAATCAAATTGGCATCACAACTGGTGATAAAATCTTTGTGGAAGGAATTTCTTACACAGGAGCAGGATCAGGATTTAATTCAAGTGATTACAAATATGAACCATTTACTGTAACTTCTGTAGATCAAGCTTTTGGATCACAAGATGCAGCAACCATTCAGTATGAATTGGACCAATCTCCTGCAGGTTATGATGAAGACAATACATATGATGCAAAGGTAATTAATTACAACCATATTCCAAAATTTAATGTCAATCTTATTCAGAGTGAATTTTACAATGCTGAAGATGTGATTGTTGGACTTGCTACTGTTGGCATCAAAAATAAAACATCAATCATTAATAATGATAAGAATGAAACAATAACAAACCTGATTAAAGTCAAGGATTCCAGCACACTACAAAAAAATCAAGTTTTGTCTGGGTCATCATCAAATAGTAGAGGAAAAATTTATAGCATTGACAATTTTAATACCACTTTTAATGTAGATTCAAGTGCTCAAGAAATAGTTGGATGGAAAAACTTTAAGGGCAATTTGTCTTCAATTTTACAAAAACTCCCAGATAATAATTATTACCAAAGATTTTCATATTCATTAAAGAGTAAAAAACCTTTTACTGAATGGAATTCAATTGTATCTGATATTACTCACGTCTCTGGGTATCAAAAATTTAGTGATTTGATTGTAGAATCAAATCTTCCAGTTGGATTAGCATCTACTTTAGCAATTAAATCAGATCAAGTTTCTATCATCAATCTTGCTTTGACTGGATATGGAAATGTTAATACAGTATCTGGATTTGATTTAGTATCAGAAGAAGATGTTGATAACAATGATGGAGAATACTCAGAGTTTATTAAATTTAAGAGTAAGAAGTTATCAAATTTCTTACTCTCAAAAGAAAATAGAGTTTTGTCTGTAGATGACATTTCAGATCTTTTTAATACAGATAATTTTCCAGTGGTTGATATTACTCTTGATACTATAGATTCCACAAATGTAAATGTTTTAAAATACATTTTCTTCATAGCATCTACAACATCATTCTTTGGTCAATTTGTTCTTCCACAATTTATAGAAGTTTTTATAACAAGAAATGGCAATGATGTTAATTTAACTCAATATTCTTTCTTCTATGATAGGCAAAACAATTTAATTTCAATTTTAGGAGATATCAAAGCTGATATTAGTCCAACTAATGCAGATGAAATTGTAATTTCATTCACTCCAAAAAATCCATTTAATAGTTATGCTATTAGAGCATTAAGAGAAGTTGCTCCTTTAACTTCTGGAATTACAACTACTTCTATTGGATACAATAGAAATGTAGAGATTTCTACAGGATATGCATCTACTGAAACAGTTGGAGTTCAAACATTTTACACTATTCCAATATCTGAATGCAAATCTGGAACAGTATTTGTTGGACTATCTACAAATTCAAACAAAGTTGAAAGTTCTTTTGAATTATCCTTTATCAATGTAAATGGTATAATCAATTATAATGTGTATGCTGAGCAAGGATCCTCAGGAATAGGGTCTGTAGGAGTTTCTACAAGTGGTTCTGATATTGCATTTACATATGATGGTGGAGTTGGTATTGCCCACAGCGTGACAGTTTCTGCTAACTTAAATCTCTTAAAGGAAACATTAACATCACCATCCGTTCAAATTAATGATTTAACAAGATTAGAAAGTGGGAAGGTTACATTTAGCGGTACTGGACCTCAAACAATTTTAACTGTTTCTGATGATTATGCATCATCTAAAGTAACATTAGAAATTGAAAAAACTGTTGGATTAACAACTCAAAGATCTTTAGTACAATTAGATGCTGTACACTTTGGAAACTATGAAAACATCACAGAGTATGGATTTGCTGGAAACTTAAATCAAGGTCAATTTACTTTTGAAACAAATTATAATAGTGGCACAGGAATTTACACGCTTTCTATGGAAGGTGAAGAATCAGCAAATTACATAGTGAAATATTTCCAAAGAAATATAGCTACTCCAAATTAAAATAAATAGTTCAAAAAATGCCTTCACAAGACATTGGTGCAATCTATACTCCTTCTATTTTTGGTAGAACATCATTTCCATTAAGACATAAAGGAGATCCAATTTTTTATAAAAAATTTGATGCTACCAATGCGTCAATAGTAAATTTGACTACAGACACAATTTATATTCAAAACCACTTTTTTAAAACAGGAGAACCTTTAAAGTACAAATTTGACACTGGATTTGCAATAGGAATTAGTTCTTCCAGTCCAGGAGCAGGGGGAACTGTTACAAGTTTGCCATCATGGGAAACTTCAAATCAAGCAGTTTATCCTGTTGTTGTGGATAAAGATAGATTTAGAGTTGCATTAGCATCATCATTAGCACTTTCTAATGACTATGTAAATATAACTTCTCTTGGCATTGGAACACAACATTCATTTGAAGCATTTAAACAGAATTCAAAATGTTTATTTACAGTAGATAATATTATTCAATCTCCAGTATCTGTTGCTGCAACTGTAGGAATTTCTACATATTCAAACATTAAGATTGTAGTAGACAAAATCAAAAATCTTAAAATTGGAACAAATATCAGAATTGGAACAGAAATTGTAAAAGTTTCTGCCATTAACTATGCAACTAAAGAAATTGCAATTTCAAGAGGAGCAGATATTTTAGGAACACCACAAATTAATTTTACTGATAGTGTTGTTGTAGGTCAATATGCAGAAATTCTTTCTGGAAATTATAATATTGTAAAAGATGTTATCTATTTTACAGATGCTCCATTAGAAGGAACAAGTACAAATGTCTTTGTTCCTTTATCAGATATTGATTTTAATACTGCTACATTTTCATACTTAACAAATGATCTTGCAACAGGAAATGAAGTATATTTCTTCTCAAATAATCCCCCACAAGAACTTACAAATGGACAAAAATATTATATTATTAAAAATGGACCTAATAATTTTAGTTTAGCATCAAACTTTATCAACTCTTTAAATAATGTAAAAATTTTATTTACCAACAATAGTGGAAATGAATTCCCAGTAGAAGGATTTCAATTGTTTGCAGTTTCTGCAGTTGACAATAGTAGTTTCCAAGGAAGAGTATTTTTAAAATCAAATTATGATGGAAATTATGTCTTTGATGATATATCAGAACAATTCACTGGCATTACGAGTTCTTTTGAATTAAAAGTTTCTGGTATTAGTACTGTTGGTATTAAATCCGATAATGGAATTGTTCTCATCAATAATGTTTTTCAATATCCAGAATTTGATGAATCTTTTGCATATGAAGAAGTTGGTGGAACTCAGACAAATGTAATTTTTAATGGTAGTATTGTTTCTGGAATAACATCTGTAAAAGATTATGATGTCAATGTAAGAGGTCTTCCCAGAGGTGGAATCATCATTTCTTATGGATCTACTGGTGGATTAAATTATCAACCTCTTGTTGCTGCTGCTGGAACTGCTATAGTTTCTGCTGGAGGTACAATTGAATCTGTTGTAGTTAACTATGGAGGATCTGGATATAGATCTGGTCTTAGCACTTATTATGTAACTTTTGATGATGGAGAGGGAAATGGTTCTGGTGCTTTGGGTATTGCTGAAGTTTCAAATGGATCTGTAACTTCTGTTGGAATTGTAACTGGGGGAAGTGGGTATCAAGTTGGGTATGGAACTTATACTGCAAGAATTGATCCACCATTAAAATATGATAATGTTCCTTTAACTGGATCTTCTGGTGGAACTGGAGCATTAGTATCTTTTGATATTAATCCAGATGGTAAAATTGAAAAATTAAATTTTACCAATCGTGGGTATAATTATAGAACTGAAGAAGAGTTGACTCCTGTTGGAATTTTAACTGGAGCAAATTATACAAATTCTGATGCTTTAAAAATTTCTATTCAAGAAGTAGCAAAAGATGATTTCTCTGCATGGAATATTGGTATTTTACAAAAATTAGATGATTTAACAAATAAAGTGAATGGTAGAAGAAAAGTATTTACTCTTACAGAAACTATTGATAATAAACCAAGAAGGGTAAGTTTAGAATCAGAAGTTGGATCAGAAGTTGAATTGGCATACAACCTTTTAGTTTTTGTAAATGATGTTTTACAACTTCCAGGAAAATCATATAGATTTACTGGAGGATCACAAATTACTTTTACAGAATCTGTTCCTCTTGGCAGCACATTGAAAGTTTATTTTTACAAGGGTGCTCCAACAGATGCTCAATTCTTTGTAAGTAAGGTACAAGTAAAAGAAGGAGACAAATTACAAATACCACAACACATTTATGGATCTCCCCCTGTTGCACAAAAACAAAGAACTGCTGTAAGAATTGTCAGTTCTGACACATTAAGAACTGAAGTTTATGATGATATTGGAATTTCAGATTCTTCTGACCAATTAAGATCCATTTCTTGGACTCCTCAATATGCAGATTCCATCATTAATGGAGAATTTATTAGTAAATCAAGAGATGAGCAAGATTCTGAAATATTGAAATTTAGTAAACTAACCACATCTTCTGGAATTGGCACAACTGATGGAACATTTGCTGGGTTAAATACAAGCATTATTGGAATTGACACTTCATCTGGAATAGGATCTTTAGTTCAAATTGGAGATTATGTAGAAGGTACATATATTGGAATTGGTGTTACTGTTGTTTCTATAGGGTCCAACATCGTTGGAATTGGTTCTACCAGTTATTCATCATCTCCTTCAGGGTCAAATACTATTCCAATCTCCTTCTATAGAGTTACCTAATAAATAAACATAAAGATACAACTGTAAAATGCCAGCGATAGTTACTGATCAGTTAAGAATTATCAACTGTAATAACTTTTTAAATGATGTTGCTTCAGGAAGATATTATATTTTCTTAGGCTTGCCCAATGCTACGGTTTTTGATACTGGGTGGGATTCTTCCCCTCCAGATCCAATAGATGCTACTTTATATACTAATTCCTATCGTGATACTATTTTAGGTGTTAAAAAAGTAAATTCTTCTGATGCAGTAAGAGTCATCAGAAAAATTCAATGGCAAAGTGGTAAGAAATATGACATGTACAGACATGATTATAGCATTTACAACACTGCACCAGTAACTTCTGCTACAAGATTATATGATGCAAATTATTATGTAATTAATAAAGATTACAGAGTTTATATTTGTATTAATAATGGATCTGCTCCATCTAATTCAAATTTAGGAGTAGCTTCAACACAAGAACCTTTACATACTGATTTATCTCCAAGAAAAGAAAGTGATGGTTATTCTTGGAAGTATCTTTATACACTTTCTCCTGCAGATGTTTTGAAATTTGATTCTACTGATTATGTAAGTGTTCCCAATAATTGGACAACATCCACAGACGATGAAATTACAAGAGTAAGGGATAATGCAGTTGATGGTAAAATTGAAACTATCTTAATTGAAGAGCAACAAATTTATAACTATTTTGGAACTTTGACAGGAGTTCCTATTAGGGGAGATGGATCTGGAGGTCTTGCAACAGTAACATTTGATGAGGAATCAAAACCAATTTCTGTTGAAGTTACTAATGGTGGTTCTGGATATACTTATGCAACTCTAGATCTGGATTCAATTTTACCATCTTTGACAGGAAATAAAGCAATTTTCAATGTAATCATTCCACCTGCTGGGGGACATGGAGATGATGTTTACAGAGAATTAGGAGCAAATAAAGTTTTGATTTATGGAAGAATTGAAAATGATCCAACAAACCCAGATTTTGTGGTTGGAAATCAATTTTCAAGAATTGGTATTATTAAGAATATTAAAAACTTTGGATCTGAAAGTTTATTTACAGGAGCAACTGGATCTGGTGTTTTTGGTGCAAAGGTTACAACAAGTATTACAGAACCTTTGGATTCAAAAATGACTCAACCTGGAAGTAATGCTGTAGGGAATTTAGTCAGTTTTGATTCAACTACAAATGTTGCCAAATATATTCAACCAAGAACTAACTTGATTGATACCTATCAAGTTGGAACCAAAAGAGTAATTGATTATCATTATGCAGATAGTAGCACTGGAATTCAAACTGCTACTAACTACATATTTACAGAGTTTAGTCCAACTACAATAGACATAGGATCAAGCTCTTATAGTGTTGATACTGGATTCAATGACAACAGTGTTACAGTAGGATCAGTAACTTATTACCTAGGACAAGGATTCAATAATGGCCTATCTTCCCCAGATATAAATATAAAGAGTGGTGAAATTGTATACGTAGACAATAGATCTTCTGTAACTAGAGCATCACAGCAAAGAGAAGACATTAAAATCATTTTAGAATTTTAAAAAAAATGCCACAAAGTACAGATCTCAATAAATCTCCATATTATGATGACTTTAGTGATGGCAAAAACTATTACAAGGTTTTATTTAAACCTGGAGTCACTGTACAAACAAGAGAATTAACTACATTACAATCAATACTTCAAAATCAAATTGAAAAGTTTGGTTCTAAGTTCTTTTCTGAAGGATCTATTGTAATTCCTGGTGGATTTGCCTATGATAATACTTTTAATGCAGTAGAAATTGAAAGTACCTTTAAAGGTGTTAATGTAGAATCATATTATCAAAATATGGTTGGAAAAACTGTTACTGGTAAAATTACAGGAGTAACAGCAAAAGTAGTTAAGGTTGCTTCAAAATCAGACACTCAGCAATCTACAACTTTATATGTAAAATATTTAAATTCTTCCTTAAATGATTTTCAATCTGAAATTTTTGAAAATGGAGAAGAATTGATTACTAATGCTGATGTGGCAGTAGGAAATTCATTTATTTTTTCTGGAAGTGAGGTAGCTAAGATTTCATCTCCTCTTGGTAGGAGTGCAATGTCGGTGGGATCTGCTGCAAAGATTGAAGACGGAGTATATTTTATTAGAGGATATTTTGTAAATGTAACTAAAGATACAATTATTTTAAATTACTATTCAAATACTCCATCTTTAAGAGTTGGATTAGCAATTACTGAAGATCTTGTAGATTCTAATGAAGATTCTTCTTTAAATGATAATGCTCAAGGTTTTTCAAACTATGCAGCTCCTGGTGCAGATAGATTAAAAATTAAAACTGCTCTCATTAGCAAACCTTTAGATGATTTTTATGATGATAATTTTATTGAACTCTTTAGAGTTGAAAATGGCGAAATTAAAAAAATAAAAACTCAAAATGAAAGTACTTTTATTGCTGATGTTTTAGCAAGAAGAACGTTTGATGAATCTGGAAACTATTATGTAAAACCGTTTAATGTTGAGTCATTAGATTCTTTGAACGATAGATTGGGAAACAATGGATTATATTTTACAGGACAAAAAACTTCAGAAGGTAGTTTTCCATCAGATGATTTAGGTGTAATTAAAGTATCCCCAGGTAAAGCATATGTAAAAGGATATGAAATTTCTCCAAGTGAAACTGTTTTAGATTTTCCAAAACCAAGAACTAAGAAACATGTAGAATCATCTTCAAATAATTTTTATTCTGGAAATTTAATTAAAATTAATAATGTAACCTCTGCCCCAAACATTGGACTCTCTACAGATGCAACTTTAGAACTTTCTAATTTAAGATTAGAAAATGGAGTTTCTATTGGAGGAACTATTGGATATGCAAGAGTTTATGATTATGAAATAGACAATACTTCATATTCAGGAGATTCAAGTCAATTTAATCTGTATTTGTTTGATATTCAAACTTATACAAATATTGTAGGGACTTCTGGGATTTCTTCAGCAATCACTGGTTCATATATTCAAGGAAAAAACAGTGGTGCTTCAGGATACATTAAAGAAAAATCAGGTGCAAGTTTATCATTATATCAAGTATCTGGTCAATTTATTTTAAATGAATCTTTGATTGTAGATGGAATTGAATCTGAAGCATCTATTGGAACAGTAACAAATTATTCTATTAACGATATTAAATCTTTATCTAATGATAATGGATTTGTTGCAGATACTGTTCTTTCAAAACAAAATGAATTAACTGGTCCATTTAGTGTTGTTGTTTATTCTCCAACTGGCATTGCTACAATTACTAAAAATAATGGGGGAAGTTTTGCTAATGGATTTAAGGTAGGAGATATTATTAAATATGAAAGATCTGGAATTACATCATCAGTATACTCTAAAGTTACATCAATTAATGGAGCAAAAAGTTCTGTAACAGTATCTACAGTATCTACAGTGGTTAATGTTTGTACTGGAGATTTAGGATCTGGAACTATTTCTGCACAAACAATTTCCAAAATTACACCTGAAATCACCCAATTTGACAATTCATCTTTATATGGAAAACTTGAAAAAGAAAACATTGCTAATGTAGATTTAACCAACTCAAATCTTTATGTTAGAAAAGAATATAAAGGTGTTGTAAAATCAGGAACATCTGTCACTCTTCCAGATTTAACAGGAAGTGATTATGTTTATGCTGCATTTGATGAAGAAAGATATCTTGTAATTAATGCAAATGACACTATTGAATCTTTATCAAGTTCCAATGTAACTATTAATTCTGGAGGTAAAACTGGAACTATAACCGGGTTGACAGCAGCAGGAACTAATCCTGGTCCATGTGTTGTAATCACAACTCAAATTAAATCAAATGTATCTCCAAAATATAAAAAACTGAAAAGATTGCAAAGCATTTCAGTTTCTAAGACGAAATATTCAACTCCAAGAAATGCTGGATTAGGATATACAACTGTTTATGGATTGAGAGTTGAAGACCCTGAAATTAGTTTAAATGTCCCTGACATTTTAGAAGTTCATGGAGTATTTGAATCTTCTACATCTTCAGATCCATCTTTGCCTTGGATTACCTTAACTGGTATCAATAGTCCAAGCAGCAGTGTTTCTGATCTAATTGTAGGTGAACTTGTCATTGGAGAGGATACTGGAGCAGTTGCAGTTTATGCTGAAGCAAGATCTGGATCTCAAATTTATTTGATTTATAAATCAACTCAAAGATTTAAAGAATTTGAAAAAGTTTCTTTTGCAGAAACTGGATATGAAGCAACAGTATCAAATGTAGATCCTGGTGATATTAATGTAGTCAATAACTTTACACTTGATAATGGGCAAAGAAAACACTTCTATGATTTTGGAAGAATTAAAAGAAATGCATCAGCAAAAGAACCATCAGCAAGATTAAAAATTTACTTTGACTATTTTGATTATGATTCAACTGATTCTGGTGATGTAGTCACTGTAAACAGTTATCCAACTTCAGTAAACAAAAACAAACTTCCAATATTTGAAGGAATTAGAAATATTGATACTATTGACATCAGACCAAGAGTTTCTCCATATGATAGTGGTCCAAAATTAAGTCCATTTGATTTTTCTGCAAGATCATTTAATACATCATATCTAAATGCTTCACAGATTTTAGTTTCTGGAGAAAGCTATATCTTTGATTATGACTTCTATCTTCCAAGAATTGATAAACTTACTTTATCAAAAGAAGGTGTTTTTGAATTAGTATTTGGCGAACCATCAGAAACCCCTGTGATTCCGTCAATCTCAGAAGAAGTTTTAGATGTAGCAACTATTATTAGCACACCATACATCTATAATATTCAATCTGATGTTGCCATTATATTGGCAGATCATAAGAGATTTACAATGTCTGATATTAGAGACATTGAAAATAGAGTATCTAATTTAGAATATTATACCACACTTTCTTTACTTGAAGTATCTACTCAAAACTTATTGATTGAAGATGCTAATGGATTCAATAGATTTAAATCTGGATTCTTTGTAGATAACTTTAGTTCATCTCAAGTTTCAGATAGAAGCAATTCATTATACAGAGCAGAAATTGAAAACAATTCTTTGTTTGCACCAACACATAAAGATAGAGTTGATTTATCACTATTTTCATTTGATAACCAAACATCAACAGGGCAAATTAATTTAAGTGATACTAATTGCAATAATTTAAAATTAACTGGAAATACTTTAACTTTAGATTATACAGAAGTTACTCAAATTGATCAACCATTTGCAAGTAGAGTAGTTAATGTAAACCCATTTAATGTTGTTACTTGGACTGGATTATTAACACTTTCTCCAAGTGTTGATACTTGGACAGTTAACGTTGATGGTGGACGTAGATTAGTAGCCAATGCATCACTTGCTGGAACAACAAGGACTGTAACAGAAGTATCATCAATTCCTTACATTAGATCCAGAAATATTCAATTTGTTGGCACAAGATTAAAACCAAGAACTAAATTTGATTTAACCTTTGCTTCCAGAAATCTTTCAATTGCTGCTGGCGGAAAAACTTATGCATTCCCCAAACTTCTTGAAATTGATAGTGTCATAGGAGTATTTAAAGTTGGAGAAACTGTAATTGGAACAACTCCATATGGGGATAAAATTAAATTTAGGATCTGTACACCAAATCACAAAGATGGTGATTATGCTTCACCAAGTGCAATATTTAAAACAAATCCATATTCACCTTCTGTAGGTATTTCAACTCTTTATGGTCCACAATCAACAATTTTAAACATTGATACTGCATCATTGCAAGTTTCAAACATATCAGATTTTTCTGGAAATGCTTTGATTGGAATGAATTTATATGGTCTTGATAGTAAAGCCACTGCAAGAGTTTCTAACAATAGATTGATTACTGATGATAATGGAACTGTAGTTGGAAGCATTTTCATTCCAGATCCAAACACAAGTAGTGTTCAATATAACACAGGGTCATCTTCAGTTAAATTGAATACAACTCAACCTCCACTTGGTGTTCCTGGAGAATCTATTAGTTCTGCAGAAACAACATTTACTTCTCAGGGAACAAAAGTTACTACATCAAGAATTACTTACTATGATCCTCTTGCGCAAACATTTACAGTAAATGATGAGAATGGAATTATTCCATCTTCTGTAGACATTTATTTTGCAAGTAAATCAGATTCAATTCCTGTAACTCTTCAAATTAGAGAAGTGTCTTTTGGAACTCCTGGAGGTCCAGATAAGATTGTTGGCAATTTGGAAAAAGTTCTTCTTCCTGATCAAGTAAGTACAAGCACAAATGGTACTGTTGCTACAAACTTCAAGTTTGATTCTTTAACAAGATTAGAAGGTGGAAAAGAATATGCAATGGTTCTTCTTTCAGATTCTGATGATTACACTGTTTGGATTGCGAGAATGGGAGAAGTTGAAATTAAAACAAGAGATCTTCCAGAGATTCAAAAAGTTATCATCAATAGTCAACCTTCAATGGGAGTTTTATTTAAATCTCAAAATGGAACTACTTGGACTGCAAGCCAAGAAGAAGATCTTAAGTTTACTCTGAAAAAGTGTAAGTTTATTACTACTGGAGGAACTGCAAGATTCTACAATTCTAAGGTTGCTACTGATAGTGCTGAAAACTTACTTCCAGAAAATCCAATTTTTGCAATTTCAACAACTGCATCCTCATTGAATGATGGACGTCATATGTTGGTGTTCCATCCAAATCATGGAATGAATGCTACAAATAATCAAGTTGAAATTAAAAATGTGCAAACTGACATTGTTCCCACAAAGTTAACTGTTGCCTATGCAAGCACAGAATCTGGTGCAATTAGTGTTGCAAGCACATCTTATTTGGAAACTTTTGATGGAGTTGCAGTAAGTGGAACAAATCCAGGATACATTAAGATTGATGATGAAATTATTCAGTATAAAGGTCTTGCTCCTGGGCAGTTAACTACTATTAGTAGAGGTGCATTGGATACTATTACAACTCCACATGCTGTCAATTCATTTGTATATAAGTATGAGTTTAATGGTGTTTCTCTTGAAAGGATTAATACAACTCACAATGTTGTAGATTCTCCACAACCAACCATTGATGAGTATTATATTCAAATTGGTGCTGGAACTTCATTTACAGAAACCAAGTTTGGTGGAGGATTAAATGTAACTGCTTCTAAGAATAAGCAGTTTGATAGAATTCAATTAAGCGAACAATTTATCACAAACTTCAATAAAACAACTATTTCTGGACAAGTTAGAACCATTTCTGCTTCAAGTGTTGATGGATCTGAAGTTTCTTTTGCTGATCAAGGATTTGAAGCAATCGATGTTGTAAATGAAAATAAATTTACAACTCCAAGAATGGTTGCATCTAAAGTTAATGAGATTCAATATTTGAATGCAACTCAATTTACTGGAACTAAATCTCTTACATTGGAATTAAACTTTAACACTTCAGATGCAAATCTTTCTCCAATTATTGATGTTGAGCAAGCATTTATAACCACTAAGAACTATAGAGTCAATCAACCAGTTGGTCTCAGTTCTTATGCTTCTGATGGTAGAGTCAACTCTAATGTTGATGACCCCCATTCATTTATTCATATCTCCAATAGAGTTGATTTACAGCAATCTGCAAATGCTATCAAAGTATTCTTCTCTGCTTATAGAAATGCTTCTTCTGATATCAGAGTGCTTTATAAGATCTTTAGTAATGATTCTCCAGATGAAGATCAGGTATGGCAACTTTTCCCAGGTTACTTAAACTATGACATCAATGGAAATGTAATTGATCCTGATGATAATGATGGAAGATCTGATGTTAATGTTCCAAGTAGTTTAGATGATGAGTATAGAGATTATTCTTATACAATTGAAAATACTGCAGAGTTTACTGGATACCAAATTAAAATTGTAGGAACCAGCAGCAATCAGGCATATTCACCAATTATCAAAGATCTGAGAGCAATTGCACTGAAATAATGACACAACAATATGCAAAAGTTGAAGGGTATCCAAATTTACTAAGAGATTTGAACACAAATGCTATTATCAATACCGATACATTTGGTTCAGATCACTATAATATGTTGAAGAAAAGAAGATCTAATGAAAGATTGAAAATGGAAAATCTTGAGCAAGATCTTCAAAATGTAAAATCTGATTTGGATGAAATCAAATCTTTATTAAAGGAGATTTTAAATGGACATGGATCCAGATGACCTAAAACTTGAAACCATCACTAAATTATTTGAATATGAAAAAATTTCAAGAGAACTTGATGGTTGCACTAATATAGATCTAATGAGAAATCTTTGCAAGTGTTATGTGAAGTTGTACATGAAACAGGAAGAAGTTGTAGCAAACCTCTGCAAAAATTTCTAAATAGTTAAAAAGTAGAAAATAATGGCAAAACCAGCATCAAGACAACAATTAATTGACTATGCTTTAAGACAACTTGGTGCTCCTGTTCTGGAAATTAATGTTTCAGAAGAACAGATAGATGATAGATTAGATGATGCCCTTCAGTATTTTAATGAAAGGCATTTTGATGGCGTTGAAAAAATGTTCTTGAAGTATAAGTTTACTCAAGATGATATTGATAGGGGACGATCAAGAGGTGGGGGAAAAAACTCTGGAATCGTTACTACAACAGTGTCTTCTGGTATTGGAACATTTGGTTGGGAAGAAAACTCAAATTACATTCCCATTCCAGATACAATCATTGGTGTAGAAAGAGTTTTTAAACTTGATAACAGAACTATTACATCAAACCTTTTTAATGTCAACTATCAGTTGTTCTTAAATGATATCTATTGGTTTAGTTCTACTGAACTTGTAAACTACTATGTAACCAAGAGATATCTTGAAGATATTGATTGGATTGTCAATCCACAAAGACAGATTAGATTTAACAAGAGACAGAATAGATTATACATTGATATGAGTTGGGATACCATTGTAGAAGGTAACTACCTCATCATGGAATGTTATAGGATCTTAGACCCAGCTGATTATACAAAAATCTATAATGATTACTTCCTTAAGTTATATTTTACAGCATCATTGAAGAAACAATGGGGACAAAATTTAATTAAGTTCCAAGGGGTTAAACTTCCAGGTGGTGTAGAGTTAAATGGAAGACAAATTTATGATGATGCTGTAAAAGAATTAGAAGATATTAGAATGAGAATGTTGAGCGAATTTGAAACTGCTCCATTCGACATGATAGGATAATATGTTAAATCCATTTTTTATCCAAGGCACATCATCTGAACAAGGTCTTATTCAAGACCTGATTAATGAGCAATTGAAAATGTATGGCATTGAAGTTTATTACATGCCAAGACAGATTGTGTCTGAAGGAAAAGTCATAAAAGATGTAATTTATTCTAAATTTAAAAATGCTTTTCCTATTGAAGCATATCTTGCTTCTTATGATGGATTTGATTCCAATAGCATTGTTATGAGTAAATTTGGGGTCAGAATCACTGATGAGATGAATCTTATCATTTCAAAAGAACGCTTTGACATGTACATTGGGGAACTGATGAAAGTCATTCCAGATGTTGCTGGTTCTTCAAGACCATATGAAGGTGACTTACTATACATTCCATTATCAGATAGCATAATGGAAATTAAATATGTTGAAAATAGAAAACCATTCTTCCAACTGCAAAAGAACTATGTTTATGAACTAAGATGTGAACTTTTTGAATATGAAGATGAAGAGATTTCTACAAGCATCAAAGAACTTGATGACAACTTTAATGATATTGGATATGGGGCATTGTTGACTCTTGCAGAAATTGGTTCAACTGCTACTGGAACAGCTACTACTGCTAATGGAGCAGTTCAATATGTAAATGTAATTAGTGGTGGGTATAGATATTCTTCCACACCAACTATGGTAGTGTCTTCACCAATTTCTGGCATTAAAGGAAGAATTGTTGGAGTGATGACAAGTGCTCAACGATTAACTTCAGGAAAAAGTTTAGACACAGTTTATATTGAAGATGCAGGATCTGGATATCTTTACCAACGTCCCCCAACTGTATCATTTTTTGGTGGAGGTGGATATGGAGCACAAGTTCAAGTTGGAATTGCTACAACAGGAAGTGTTAGAAATGTAACCCTTTCTTATAATGGACAAGGATATTTTAGTGAACCCACTGTAACATTTTCTGGTCCTGGAGGAGTTGGACAAACTGCAACAGGAAAAGCATTTTTAAATGGACAAGGTGGTATTTCTACAATTAGAATTATTAATGCTGGATATGGATATACTCAAGCACCAACTGTAACAATCAGTGCAGGATCCACTGTAGCATCAGGGAACTTTATTATTGGAGAGGAAGTATCTGCAAACCCATCAGGAGCAATTGGATTGGTCAAATCTTGGGAACCATTGACCAGAAAATTAAATGTTACTGGAATGGGGACAGATTTCCAAATTGGAGATATTGTAGTTGGAGCAGCTTCAAGTGCAATTTATAGAATTCAAAATTCTGCAGAGTTTGAGTTAGTCAATCCTTATGATAGTAATGATGAAATTCAAGAAGAGTCAGATGATATTTTAGATTTCACAGAAGTAAATCCCTTTGGGGAAGTTTAACTAAATAAAAGAAACTATCATTAATAATGGCAAGGCAAATAATATCTACTGGTTCTGCCCCCAATGATGGTACTGGAGATACACTTCTTCAAGGTGCTACTAAGATTAACCAAAATTTTAGCGAACTTTATGCTGCTTTTGGAAATGGAACCAACTTAACTCCTATTATTCCTGGTCCACAAGGTGCTCAGGGTCCTCAGGGTGTTGTAGGAGTACAGGGTGCTCAAGGACCACAAGGATATGGACCTCAAGGTGCTCAGGGAGATGTAGGACCTCAAGGTGTTCAGGGAAATGTAGGAGCACAAGGTTTTCAAGGATATATTGGTCCCCAAGGTGCACAAGGAGATTTAGGACCTATTGGACCACAAGGAAGAACTGGATTACAAGGTTTCCAGGGTCCACAAGGTGCTCAAGGTGTTGATGGACCTCAAGGTGCTCAAGGTTTTAGTGGTCCACAAGGAGCACAAGGAGTACAGGGTGCTCAAGGTATTCAAGGTGCACAAGGAGTACAAGGTGCTCAGGGATTTACTGGACCACAAGGTGCTCAGGGAGATCAAGGAGTACAGGGTGCACAAGGTATTGAAGGTGGAGGTCCTCAAGGTGCTCAGGGTGATCAAGGTGCACAAGGTTTTCAAGGAGATTTGGGTCCACAAGGTGCACAAGGAGATCAAGGTGCACAGGGAGATTTAGGACCTCAAGGAGCACAGGGAGATCAAGGTGTTCAAGGACCTCAAGGATTTGGTCCTCAAGGTGCACAGGGTAATTCAGGACCTCAAGGTGCTCAAGGAGATTTGGGTCCACAAGGTGCTCAAGGAAATCCTGGTTTTGGTCCACAAGGTTCTCAAGGTGACTTAGGACCTCAAGGTGCACAAGGAGATCCTGGATCTCCAGGGATGCCAGGAGGACCACAAGGTTCTCAGGGAAATATAGGGCCACAAGGCACTCAAGGTCCTCAAGGTTTTGGTCCTCAAGGTGCTCAAGGTGATTTAGGACCACAAGGTGCTCAAGGTCCTCAAGGGTTTGGTCCTCAAGGTTCCCAAGGTTCTCAGGGAGATTTAGGTCCTCAAGGTGTTCAAGGTCCTCAAGGTGTTCAAGGTGCACAAGGGGTGCAGGGAGTGCAAGGTGCTCAAGGTGCTCAAGGTGCTCAAGGTATTCAGGGTATTCAGGGTATTCAAGGTTCACAAGGATCACAAGGTCTTCAAGGTGCACAAGGTGTCCAAGGTGCTACTGGAGCACAAGGTATTCAAGGTGCACAAGGTAGACAAGGTGCTCAAGGCGTACAAGGTGGATCAGGAGTAACAGGTCCATTAGGACCACAAGGACCACAAGGTGTTGGTCCACAAGGATCTGCAGGACCTATAGGTCCACAGGGTGTTCAAGGACCACAAGGTGCTGCTGGTGGTGCTTTAGGTGGTAGAGTCACTGTTTCAGGGTCTACAGGATCCATTGCCAATGGTGCATCTGCAAATGTGGACATTACTGGATTTAAAACATATCTTCTTGCAAAAATTCAAACATCTGCTGCAGCATGGGTTACAATTTATACAGATACTGCAAATAGAACTGCAGATGCTTCTCGATCAGAAACAACTGACCCATTACCAGGATCAGGTGTAATTGCAGAAGTCATTACAACTGGAGCAACTACACAATTAATTACTCCAGGAACTATTGGATTTAATAATGAATCCCCTGTAACTACAAATGTATGCTTGAAGGTAGTTAATAAGTCAGGATCAACTGCAAATATCACAGTTACTTTAACTCTGGTTCAAATGGAAAGCTGATATGGAAATTGACCAAAATAAACAAGAAATTGATACCCAAACAAAAAGAACAGAAGAATGGGTATATAAAAATTTTGAATTAGAAGAAATTGATGAATATATTGTAACTTTAAAAAATAAAGAAGATTTAGAACAATTTTATGATGATTTAGAAACTCCTGGAGGAACAGAATGTGTTCCAGATAGGTGTGTTGAATGTGCAAATAGAAGACCAATTTCAAGAAATACTCATTATCATTTAAAGAAAGATGAAGTTGAAACTTTAATGCAAGATGATAGGGTTTTAAATATTATTCCCAAAAAACTAAAAGATTCTGCACACATAAAACCTTTGGGGTGGATCCAAAATAGCTCTGAATGGGACAAATCACAAACTGTAGTAGCTTCTCATAGAGCTTGGGCATTGCTTAGATGTATAGAAGGATCACAAAGAACAAACTGGGGTGCAGATAACACTCCTGCTGTAACTGGAATAGTTACTGCAACCAGTTCAGGAAAAAATGTGGATGTTGTAATTGTTGATGGATTTGTTAAACCATCACACCCAGAATTTGCAGTAAATGAAGATGGGACTGGAGGATCTCGTGTAATTCAATTTAATTGGGGATCATTGAACAGCATAGTTGGATACGGTCCTAATGATACCTACACTTATCCTACAACTTACACTAACTATGGGGATGATCATGGAAATCATGTAGCAGGAACTGCATGTGGAAATAGATATGGGTGGGCAAGAGATGCTAATATTTACAATATTTATGTTTATGGTGCAACTAATGGACCCTCAACATACCCATTTGATTACGTAAGAGCATTTCATTTAACAAAACCAATCAATCCAGAAACTGGTTTAAGAAATCCAACTATTATGAATAATAGTTGGGGATATGGATTAGCACTTGAAAGATCCGCAATTACCAGCATAGTTTATAGAGGAATCACTTATCCTGCACCTATTAGTGATGCCCAACTGCAAGTTCTTGGAATCAATGCTTATAATTATGATAGTACATATATTGGTCTTGAAGGTTGGTTTGATTCTGACGTTGTAGACATTCAAGATGCTATATCTGATGGGGTTATTGTAGTTGGAGCTGCTGGAAATTCATTTTACAAAATTGATGTTGTTGGTGGGGTAGATTATGACAATAGAATTAATGCTTATGGATTTGAATACTATTACCATAGAGGATCTGCTAATACTTCAGGATCATCTGCAATCTGTGTTGGAGCTATAGATAACACAACTTTAGACAGAAAAGCGAATTTTAGTAATGTTGGACCAAGAGTAAATATTTTTGCACCTGGGACATCAACTATTTCATCAGTTCCAATTTCTGCTCCACAATATTATAATAATTCTCTTACAACTCCTCAAGATTCCAGAAGTAGTACAAATTTTGTTGACAAATATGGTGGAACCAGCATGGCATCTCCAAATGTTTGTGGACTTCTTGCTTGTGCTTTAGAACAATATCCAAGAATGGATAATGCAGGTGCACTTGAATACCTTCAAAAACTATCTAAACCACAAGTTTATGATTCTACTACATCTGGACTATCTTGTGGTGTAACTGGAGTTTGCAATCAACTTTCCAGATTAACTGGGACAGAATCTTTTTGCTATTTCCCAAATAATACTTCCTTTAGAATATCTACATCCAATAGCACTACAGGAGTTGCATCTTCTATAACAAATAATTTACTTGGAGCAGCATCTTTAACCTCATCAACAACTCCAACTAATGGAACTAATGATGATGGATTTTGGAATTTAACTGTTCCTTGGAGTGTAACTTATTGTGGAATTTCTTCTCCAACAATTTATGTTGGAACAAATAGTTACATAACTTTTGGTTCTGGGTCTGATGTATACAATTCAAGTTTTGCAAATCCAGGAGTTTATAAGATTATGATTCATTCTGGAGATAGATCTTGTCAAAGAATTTATTATGGAACAGAAGGATCTTCTCCAAATAGAACATATAGAGTTAGGTGGGAAGGCCATTACACATATACTAATCCCCCTCCTGTTGGGGTATCAACAATGATTTGGGAAGCAGTATTTTATGAAAATGCTACTAATCAAATTGATATCCATGTAGGATCCAATATTAGTTTAAATGCTGCATATTCGGATGTTTACAATTTACAAGAATCTGGAAATAGGTACTTATTCTACAGACAAGATAGACCAATAAAAGGAACTGTATTGCCAAGAGTTGGAGAAAGAGTAAGAAAAACTTCAGGTCAAACTTGGCCAAGAATGGGAACTTTAAGATATAAACAATCAACCTGATTAAATAGTATAATAAAAAAACTTTTAATATGTTCGGACATTACTTTTATCATAAGGGAATATCAAAAACTGTAACTGCATTTGGAACGTTATTCAATAACATTCAAATCAGACACTATGATGAATCTGGAAATCCAATTTCAGTTTTAAAGGTTCCATTGGCATATGGTCCAATCAATAAATTCTTGGCAAGAATTGAACAAGGCAATAGAGGTGATAGAAAGATTGCCATTACTCTACCAAGAATGTCATTTGAAATGGTGTCATTGGATTATGATGCACAACGTAAAGCATCAGTTATCCAGACATTTAAAGCATCAAGAGTAGAAGATGGTACTGCCATCAACAAAATTTTTACGCCAGTCCCATACAATATTGGGTTTGAGTTAAACATTATTGCAAAAATTCAAGATGATGTTCTTCAAATTGTAGAGCAGATTCTTCCATTTTTCCAACCAGCATTTAATGTAACTGTGAACATGCTTCCTGATGTTCATGAGTCAAAAGATATTCCTATTGTATTGAATAGAGTTGGTTTTAGAGATGATTATGAAGGAGATTTTAGTACAAGAAGAAGTATTGTCTACACATTAAACTTTACAGCAAAAACATATTTGTTTAGTGAACTTCCAGAAGATAGTCAAGGACTGATTAAGAAAGTTCAAGTTGATTATGCAACTGCAATCAAAGCACCAAGGGAAGTTAGATACACTGCAACACCAAAAGCACTTGAAGATTATAACAATGACAACATCATTGATTCTGCTGATGATGATTTAATTCCATTTGGTGATGACTTTGGGTTTAATGAAGAAGTTGTAGATTTCCAAGATTTTAAAACTTATAGTACCAGTCAAGGAACTGATGTTAATATATAATGTATGGCAAACAAATTTAAAAACATAGAAGAGTCCCTAAATATAGAAACCTCAATTGTTTCTGTAGTGGATTCTGCTGAACTTTCTACATCAGAAACTTCAAATGACCCACAAAAAGATTATGAGTATAGTAGAGGACAACTGTATAGTTTAATCTCAAAGGGACAAGAAGCAGTTGATGGCATATTAGAAATTGCTCAAGAATCTGGTCACCCAAGAGCATTCGAAGTTGCAGGTCAATTAATCAAATCTGTTGCAGATACCACAGATAAATTGATTGATTTACAAAAGAAAATGAGAGAGTTAGATGCTCCTCAAAAAGGTCCCACAACAGTCAACAATTCTTTGTTTGTTGGTTCTACTGCAGAGTTGTCCAAACTTATAAAGCAAGGTCTGCTAAATAGTGCAGAAGAATCATAATATGTAATGAGAGATCCAAAAGGACCTGTAAAATCATACAAGACCCCAAAAGAAATCGCTGCAAAGCATAATGTTCCTTTGGATAAAATTATTCAACAGGTTAAAATGGGGACTAAAGTTGAAGGTGAGCATACCACAAGTAAAGGTGGTGCAAAGATTACTGCATTACAGCATGTAGATGAACTTCCAGATTATTATTCAAAATTAAAGAAAATTGAAAAAATTAAAGAAGGTTCTCTTCATCAGTGGTTTAAAGGTTCTAGTGGGGTAACAAAAACTGGTAAAAGAAAACCAGGATGGGTTCAGTCAGATGGTTCTCCATGTGCAAATGAACCAGGAGAAACAAAAACACCAAAATGTTTCTCAAGTTCAAAATTAGCAAGCATGTCTAAAAGTGAAGTTAGATCTGCAGTAAGAAGAAAAAGACAGCAAGACCCAGGACAACAGCAAAAAAGTGGTGCTGCAAAACCAACTTATGTTTCCACAGATAAACCAGAAAAGAAAATGAACGAAGAATCAGACATCAAAGGTAAAGGCAGTGGTGAAAAAGATGCTTGCTATCATAAAGTAAAAGCAAGATTCAAAGTTTGGCCAAGTGCATATGCATCAGGAGCTCTTGTTAAGTGTAGAAAGGCTGGTGCTAAAAACTGGGGAAATAAATCAGAAGAAGTGAGTGTTGAACAGCAATATGAAAAGGACACAAAGTATTGTTTGCTTTGTAGAAAGAATGAAAAAAGAGAAGAGTGTTCTTATGGTCCACAAATGTGGGACAGATACAGTATAGCAAAAATTCATCCTACCAATGAATCAAAGATTCATGAGGATCATAAAGAAGTTGCTTCTGGAAAGAAGAAAGATGAAGAAGGATATATGGCAAGAGTTGAGTTTGATCAAATTGAAAGAGCAGTTAGTATTTTAAGAAAACACATTAAGAAAGGAGACCAACAAATTCCTGCTTGGGTTCAATCTAAAATTACAAGAGCAGCAGATTTTATTGATACTGCAGCAGAATATATGCAGAGTGATGAGGATATATCTGAAGCATGTTGGCAAGGATACAAGCAAGTTGGAATGAAGAAAAAAGGTAAGAAAATGGTTCCAAATTGTGTCCCTGCAAATGAAGATACTTGTTTGACATTTTCACAATTTATGGCAGAAGTTGCTGCATGGCAAAGAAAGGAAGGTAAAAATCCTTCTGGTGGTTTGAATGAAAAAGGTAGAAAATCATATGAAAGAGAAAATCCTGGAAGTGATCTAAAAGCACCACAACCAGAAGGTGGTCCACGTAAAAGGTCTTTCTGTGCTCGTATGGGAGGAATGCCTGGCCCTATGAAGGATGAAAAAGGTAGACCTACAAGAAAAGCATTAGCATTAAGAAAGTGGAAGTGCTGATATGAAAAGTTATAAACAGTTTCTTTCAGAAAGTATCAATATTCAAGGGGACTTTAATGGAACCCTGAATATTGGATCACAACCAACTCCACAACAAGTAGGAGAAGAATTCTCTGTTGATTTTGTGTGGCAGGGAAGCATTTATAGAGTTGATATGATTTCAGAGCATGGAATTCCTTCGAAAGATAAACTTGTAGAGCATCTTCAGAGAGAGTATCCTGGAGCAATTATACATAACATATATCCAGCAACTCAAAAAGTAGAAAACGTAACTAAAGTTAGCAGGTATCATCCAGCAAAGTTAGAATGGATTTGATTTATGGCTATTTGGAATATAACTACACAAGATTATCTAAATCAAGAAAGATCTTTATTTGAAGTTTTTAATGTTGCAACAAAAGATGGAGTAGAAGTATCCACAGAAAATCCATTTCCAGTTACTGGGACTGTTGGGATTTCATCAGATACTCTTATTACTATCAATCCAGATACAAATGCTGTTGATGCATTTGGTAGAGGTAGAGTTTCTGAACCTTTTACTCTTGGAGATTATAAGCACCTTTATGCTATTGACCCAAACTTTTTAGATAGTACCTCTGGAGCAGGTTCAACAGTAACATTTTTATCTAATCAGGCTTGTGCAAGATTGCAAACTGGTATTGGGTCTACTGCATTTTCTGTTCACCAAACAAAATTTTATCATCACTATCAACCAGGAAAGGGGCAATTAATTTTTAGTTCTTTTAATTTTTATGCTCCTCAACAAAATGCAACTAAAAGAACTGGATACTTTGATGATAGGGATGGAATTTATTTTGAACAGGTTGGACTTAGCACTTCTAATGGGATAAATGCTGGTATTGGAACAAACAATTGGGTAATTAGATCTTTTGTAAGTGGTATTGCATCAGAAACAAGAATTCCACAATCACAATGGAACAAAGATAAGTGTGATGGGACAGGAACTTCGGGGTTTAATTTGGATGTTACAAAAACTCAACTTGCATTTATAGATTTCCAGTGGTTAGGTGTTGGTAGAGTTCGTTGTGGTTTTGCTCATAATGGACAACTTATCACAGCACATGAATTTTTACATTCCAACAATTTAGCAACTGTTTATATTGCTAATCCAAACCTACCAGTTCGTTGCGAAATCAGAAATACTGGTGTGGGCATTGGAGCATCATTTGATCAGATTTGTTCTTCTGTGATGTCAGAAGGTGGATATGTAGAAAGTGGTATTGACTTTGCTTATACAATGACTACTACAAGAACTACGCCAACACCAGCAGGAACAGAACTTCCTTTAGTTGCAATTCGTCTCAAAAACACATTCCAAGGATATCCAAACAGAATATCAGTTAGAATGAATAATCTTTCACTTTATTGTGAAACAAATAGTATTGTTTATAAAGTTATAAAACTTCCAAGTGATGCTTATTTGAGTAATGCAGGAACTTTAACTTGGACCTCTGCCTCTGCTAACAGTGGTGTTGAAGTTTGTGTTGATGCTACAACTTACAATAATGGTGATGTCTTTGCGTCAGGTTATGTTCCATCTGGAGCATCACAAAACTCTCTTTCACCAGTTTCTTCTGGTTCACTAACTTCAGCAAAGAAAAATATTATTGTTCAAAATATAGATTCAACAAATTCAGAAATTTATGTAATCGTAGTGAGAACTATTACAACTACAGGTAACGCTGTTGCTCAGGTTGCTAGTTCTATTCAGTGGAGGGAGATTTATTAATTAATTATGGCTAATGACATTTATCTTGGTAATCCTCTTTTAAAGAAAGCAAATACCCCTATTGAATTTTCACAAGATCAAATTGTTGAATTTGTGAGATGTAAAAATGATCCTGTATATTTTGCAAAATCATATGTTCAGATTGTAACTCTGGATCATGGTCTTCAACCATTTAGACCTTATAGTTTCCAAGAAAAGTTAATTAATAATTTCCACAACAATAGATTCAACATTTGCAAGATGCCTCGTCAGACAGGTAAATCTACAACTGTTGTATCCTATTTGCTTCACTATGCTATCTTTAATGATAATGTAAATATAGCAATTCTTGCTAACAAAGCATCTACTGCAAGAGACCTGCTCCAAAGATTACAAACTGCTTATGAGAATCTTCCAAAGTGGTTACAGCAGGGCATCATAGCTTGGAATAGAGGTTCTATGGAACTGGAGAATGGTTCCAAGATTCTTGCTGCTTCTACATCAGCATCTGCAGTTAGAGGTGGATCATACAATATCATCTTCCTTGATGAATTTGCATTCGTTCAAAATCACCTTGCAGATGATTTCTTTGCATCTGTATATCCTACCATTTCATCTGGACAATCTACAAAGGTAATTATTGTTTCTACCCCACATGGTATGAATCATTTCTACCGTTTGTGGCATGATGCAGAAAGAGGTAAGAATGAATATGTTCCCACTGATGTTCACTGGACAGAAGTTCCTGGAAGGGATGAAAAGTGGAAAGCACAAACTATTGCAAACACTTCAGAGCAACAGTTTAAAATTGAGTTTGAGTGTGAATTTTTAGGTTCTGTTGATACCCTGATTGCACCAAGCAAACTTAAGAGTTTGGTGTATGATTCTCCAGTTAAAAGAAATAAAGGGTTAGATGTTTATCAAGAATCAAACCCCAAAAAAGATTATCTAATTACTGTTGATGTGGCAAGAGGAGTTGGCAGTGATTACTCTGCGTTTGTTGTATTTGATATTACGTCTTTTCCTCATAGAATAGTAGCAAAGTATAGAAACAATGAAATTAAACCTATGCTTTTCCCCAACATCATCTTTGATGTAGCAAAGGCATACAATAATGCATTCATTTTATGTGAAGTTAATGATGTTGGTGATCAGGTGGCAGCAATTATTCAATATGATTTAGAATATCAGAACCTTCTTATGTGTTCTATGAGGGGTAGGGCAGGACAAATTGTAGGTCAGGGATTTTCTGGAAAGAAAACTCAACTTGGTTTAAAGATGTCCAAGACAGTTAAAAAGGTTGGTTGTCTCAATCTTAAAACAATGATTGAAGAAGATAAACTCATCTTCAATGATTATGAAATTATTAGTGAACTTACTACATTCATCCAAAAACACAACTCATTTGAGGCAGAAGAGGGTTGTAATGATGACTTGGCAATGTGTTTAGTAATCTATGCTTGGTTAGTTGCACAAGATTATTTTAAAGAACTTACAGAACAAGATGTTAGGAAAAGATTATATGAGGAACAGAAAAACCAAATAGAACAGGATATGTCGCCATTTGGATTTATTTTAACAGGGTTTGAAGATACCTCGGAAGTTGATGTTGATGGAGATCTTTGGCACGTTGATGAGTATGGAGACAGATCCCATGAGTTTGCTTACATGTGGGATTACAGGTGAAAGGAGAAATTTATAAATACTTGTAGAGCAAAATGAAGCATTTAGAGGAGTCAAAATGGCGTTAAGCTTAGCATCTCCAGGAGTTAAAGTCAGAGAAGTTGATTTAACAAGAGGTGGAGTAACTAATACGACATCTTTATCAGCAGGTATTGCAGCACCTTTTTCAAAAGGACCTGTTAATCAAGTAGTTACCATTACTAATGAGAATGAACTGGTAACTGTTTTTGGTAAACCATCATTAAATGATTACCATTATGAATCATGGTATTCAGCATCTAATTTCCTTGCCTATGGAGGAAGTTTAAAGGTTGTTAGATGTGCTGGAGATAACCTCAAAAACTCAAATGCTGGTGTTGGTGTAGCTTCAACATCAGTTGCTGTTAACAATTTTGATGCATATCAAGCATCAACCCCAACTTCATATTACTGGGCAGCAAAGAATCCAGGATATTGGGCAGAAGGTCTTAAAGTTTGTGTAATTGATAACTTTGCAGATCAAACTTTAACTGGGATCAACACTACTAATTGTACTGTTGGGTGTGGAGTATCTCAAGCATTGTCTGGAGTAATTCCTGGAGTTGGAACAACTTCAACAGCATCTGGTTATTTGAGAGGAATCATCACTGGAGTTGGTGCTTCAACTCTTTATGTAAAAACTACATCACATGAGTATACAGAAAATAGTGTTTATGCATTTAGAGCATCAGCTTCTGTAACTGTCCATACATCAACTGGCATCACAACTGCAACTGTTACTCCAACTGCAGCACAAGATTGGTACAACACTCAGAATATTTTAGATACTGCAAGAGGAGATTCTACTACACTTGCTTGGAGAAGTGTTGCTACAAAACCAAAAACAAATGGTTATGTAACAGAAAGAGGTGGTGGAAATGATGCGTTCCACGTTGTAGTTGTAGATAGCAAAAAAGTAGGTAATGTATCAGGAACTCCTCAAGCTATTCTTGAAAAGTTCTTAAATCTGTCAAAAGCAGTTGATACTAAGATTTCCCCATCACAAAATGTATATTATAAGGACTATCTTGCATATAATTCAAATTACATTTATTCAGGAAAATCAATAGGTGATGCTTCTGATGCATACTGGGGAACTGCTCCAGTATCAGTCAAGTTCTCTTCTGGGTTTACTCCACAAGATACTACAACTGGTGTATGGGGAGTTAATGCTGAAGGTGTAACATTCAACTCCATTGGAAATGTTTCATACACTTTAAGTGGTGGATTTGATTACAGTGGAACAGGAAATATTGGTGGATTTGCAGTTTCTCTGACAAATCTGACTGATGCTTATGATTATCTTGCAGATGATGTAAGTGTTCCTCTCAGTTTCTTACTGCAAGGAAGCACGGGATTAGGTAAAGAGCAAGAGCAAGCAAAAGCAAATTATCTGATCTCAATTGCAGAATCAAGAAAAGATTGTGTTGCATTTATTTCGCCAAGTAGAGAACTGATTGTTAATGTAACTCCTGCAGCAACACAACTTGCAAATGTTCTTTCATTCTTTAGTCCACTGACCTCTTCATCATATGCAGTGTTTGATAGTGGATATCAATATGTTTATGACAGATACAATCAGCAGTTTGTTTATATTCCTTGCTCTGCTGATGTTGCTGGTCTCTGTGCAAGAACTGATATTGAACAATTCCCCTGGTACTCACCAGCAGGAAGTTCCAGAGGAACCATCAAGTATGCAATCAAACTTGCATTCAATCCAGATCAAAATTCAAGAGATCAACTCTACTCACAGAGAATTAACCCAGTCATTTCATCTCCTGGATCAGGTATTATCCTCTTTGGTGATAAAACTGCACTGTCTTATCAGTCAGCATTTGATAGAATCAATGTTAGAAGATTGTTCATCACTCTTGAGCAAGCAATCAAGGGTGCAGCAAATGCTCAACTCTTTGAGTTTAATGATGCAACCACAAGAGCAAACTTCATCAACATTGTTGAACCATACTTGAGAGATGTTCAAATCAAGAGAGGTATCACTGACTTCCTCTTAGTTTGTGATGAAACAAATAACACCCCTGATGTAATTGACAGAAATGAGTTCATTGCTGACATCTATGTAAAACCAGCAAGATCAATCAACTTCATTGGTCTGACCTTTGTTGCTACCAGAACTGGGGTTTCATTTGAATCCATTGTAGGTACAGTTTAATTTAATCAGGAGAAACTAAAATGGCTACTTTTCAACAAAGAACTATTGATGCCTTTAAGACCAAATTAAAAGGTGGTGGTGCTCGTAGCAACTTATTTGAAGTAAGTTTTGGATCAGAGCAGGGTGGTCTTCCTGGAACTACTGGAACAACAACTGGGGCAACTAACACCATCCTTTCACAACTTGGGGTTACCTTTGATGAAGGAGATCTGATGTTGATCAAGGCAGCTGGTATGCCTGCATCAAACATTACTGAGATCCCAGTTCCATTCAGAGGAAGAACTCTCAAAATTGCTGGAGATAGAACCTTTGATGTTTGGACTATTACCATCATCAATGACACTGATTTCAAATGGAGAACATTCTTTGAAAGATGGGTAAACTATATCACCAAAGCTTCTGATGGTTCTGGTACTATCAACCCATCAGAATATATGGCAGATATGAATGTTGCTCAACTTTCAAGAGGACCAGTTGGAGCACTGAATACATCAGGAAATCAAAACGGAACAAACATTGATGTTCTGAGAAAATATGTTGTTAGAGGTGTATTCCCAACTGCAGTTTCTCAAATTGATCTCAACTACAACAATGAAAATGAAATTGAAGAGTTCACAGTAGATCTTCAAGTTCAATACTGGGAATCATATACTGGAGACAACTCTCCAATCGTCGTCTAAATACTTCTACAGTTTAAATTTATACTATGCCAAAGCTTTTTGGATTTTCTATTGAGGACGACTCTAAATTACCTAAAGGTGCTATATCCCCCGTCCCCGAAAATAACGAGGATGGGGTTGATTACTATATCACCAGTGGTTTTTATGGTCAATATGTAGACATTGAAGGTGTATTCAGGAATGAATATGACTTAATCAGAAGATATCGTGAAATGGCATTACACCCTGAGTGTGATAATGCTATTGAAAACATTGTTAATGAAGCAATCATTAGTGACTTAAATGATTCTCCAATTGAAATTGAATTAAGTAATCTTAATGCAAGTGACACATTAAAAAAAATTATTAGAGATGAGTTTAAATATATTAAAGATTTAATGGACTTTGATAAAAAGTCCCATGAAATTTTTAGAAACTGGTATGTTGATGGACGTCTTTTATATCATAAAGTCATTGACTTAAAGAACCCAGAAGAAGGCATTAAAGATATTAGAAATATTGACCCTCTAAAAACTAAGTTCATGAGGGTTGAAAGAAAAACTGGTCAAGAACTTGGGAAAGCATACACTATAGATGCTAAAGATAGAGATGCTTTTATTGAACCAGAGATTGATGAATACTTTATGTATTTCCCAGAATCAAGTATTCAAAAAAATTCTTCAACTGGTAAAGGAATTCAAATAGCAAAAGATGCTGTTACATTTGTAACTTCTGGTCTTGTAGATAGGAACAGAAAACTTACATTATCATACATGCACAAAGCAATCAAAGCACTCAATCAACTGAGAATGATTGAAGATGCTTTGGTTATCTACAGATTATCACGTGCTCCAGAACGTAGAATTTTCTACATTGATGTTGGTAATCTTCCTAAGGTAAAAGCAGAGCAATACCTTAGAGATGTTATGAACAGGTATAGAAATAAACTTGTTTATGATGCCAACACTGGTGAAATGCGTGATGATAAGAGATTCATGAGCATGATGGAAGATTTCTGGCTTCCAAGAAGAGAAGGTGGTCGTGGAACAGAAATCACAACTCTTCCTGGTGGACAAAATCTTGGAGAACTGACTGATGTTCAGTATTTCCAAAAGAAACTTTTCAGAGCATTGAATGTTCCAGAATCAAGAACTGCATCTGATGGTGGATTTAACTTAGGTCGCTCATCAGAAATTCTTAGAGATGAACTGATGTTTGGCAAGTTTATTGGAAGATTAAGAAAGAGATTCTGTCATCTTTTTCATGACATGCTTAAGACCCAGTTAATTCTGAAGAATATTGTAACCCCAGAAGATTGGGAAAAGATTAGTGATCACATTCAGTATGATTATCTGTATGATAGTCATTTTGCTGAATTAAAAGAAACTGAACTGATGAATGAGCGTCTTAACCTTGCTGCTGCAGTTCAACCTTACATTGGTACATATTATTCTAAAGATTATGTAAGAAGAAGAATTCTGCGTCAAACGGATCAAGAAATCATTGATCAAGATAAGATGATTAAGAAAGAAATTCAGCAAGGTGACTATGCAGATCCTAAAGAAAATCCACCAATGGGTCCTGGAGGATCTCCTATTCTTCCAGTGTCAGTAGATCAACAGATGCAAATGTTGGGACAAGTTCCAATGGAACCTGGATTAGAAGGTCAGGGTGCCTCTACTGATGCTCAAGCATCATCTGCAACAAGAATGAATACCAAAGCAGCAGAAATATAAATACTTTTATAAATTTTGAGGAATTTTTATGGATCCTGATTATGATTTGTTGGACATTTTAATGACTGATAATTCTGCAGAAGCAGCTTCTAACAAGATTAAAGAAATCTTGTATGCCAAATCTGCAGAAAAAATCAATTCATATAGACCAGCAATTGCACAAGCGATGTTTGGCAGTTCCCAATCAGAAACAGAAGAATAATGCAAAGAACTAAAATCATAGACACTCAAGAAAATCTTGGAACCTCTGCTGGGGCTGCTACAAGTATTTCTTATGCAACTGTTGTTAGATTATACAACAATACTGCAGGAATTGTAACAGTTGGAGTTTGTGAATCAATAGGTGCTGCAAGTACTTCATATTTTGCCATGCCATCTCAATCAGTTGAATTTGTTGAAAAAGTAGCATCTCATGTCATTTGGGCAACTTCTGCTATTCCAGCTAACAAAGTAGGATTTACAAACTAAAAAAATGAAACTCATTACAGAAGAGATCGAATCAGTAGAAATTATTACTGAAGAAAAGAATGGAGTCCAATCTCTATTCATCACAGGACCATTTCTTCAGGCTGAAGTTACTAATAGAAATGGTAGATGCTACCCATTTGCTATTTTAGAAAGAGAAGTTAAGAGATATCATGACACATTTATTGCAAATGGTCGTGCTCTTGGAGAACTTGGTCACCCAGATGGTCCCACAGTAAATCTGGATAGAGTTTCTCACATGATTACTTCTCTGACTGCAGAAGGTAATAATTTTGTTGGCAAGGCAAAAATTCTTGACACTCCAATGGGAAACATTGCCAAATCTCTTCTTGGTGAAGGTGTAAAACTTGGAGTTTCCTCAAGAGGAATTGGTTCTCTTGTAGAAAAAAATGGTGTTAGATATGTTGCTGATGACTTTATGTTAGCAACTGCAGCAGACATTGTTGCTGATCCTTCTGCTCCTGATGCTTTTGTCCAAGGTATTATGGAAGGTAAAGAGTGGGTTTGGGAAGGTGGGATTCTCAAAGAAAAAGCAGCAGAAATGACAAGAAAAAGAGTTGAATCATATGCAAGACAAAAAAGATTGTCTGAGCAGACAAAATTGAAATTGTTAAATGATTATCTCTCAAATCTGTAATTTATAAATAAATATAGAATAAATCAAAGATTTTTATTCGGAGTATACAAATGAGTGCCGGTAACAACTTACAAGAAATGGAAGTATCTACTAAAAAATCAGTCACCGCTGTAAACAAAGGTGCAAGACCTGCTGAGTCAAGACCAAGCTTTGATGCTAAGGTTGAGGGTCAATCAGGTTCTTGGGAAGATCTTGGTGGTCCTACCCCAACTGGTGAAAATTCTCCTCTTGGGGATTCTAACAAGTTGAAGACCCCTGGTGCTACTCTGAAGCAAGTCAAGAATGTAGTCAATAAAGGGGCAAAGGCTGCTGATCCAATGCCAGCTCAAATTGTTGGTAAGCAAGCAAGTTATGAAGAAGTTGAATCTGATGAAGAACTTGTAGAAGAGATTGAAGAAGACACTGAAGAAGTAGTTTCTGAAGAAGAGCATAAAGGAGAAAAGAAAGAAGATAAAGAAGAGGAAAAAGAAGATAAGGAAGATGAAGAAGAAGATGATATGGATGAAAACTTTGACTTCTCACAAGATGTCAATGCTCTGATTGGTGATGAAGATCTGTCAGAAGAGTTCAAAGATAGAGCTGCTCTGATTTTTGAAACTGCTGTCAGAAGCAAGATTGCTGAAATCAAAGAATCACTTGAAAAGAGATTCAATGAAGCACTTGTACAAGAAGTTGCAGCAATCAAAGAAGAGTTAACAGAGAGAGTTGACTCATATCTTGAGTATGTTTCTGAAGAGTGGATTGATGAAAATGCTCTTCAGATTGAGAATGGTCTGAAGGGTGAACTTTCAGAATCATTCATGACTGGTCTTAAAGGACTTTTTGAAGAACATTATGTAGAAATCCCTGAAGATAGATATGATGTATTAGAAAATATGGTTATGAGATTAGATGAGATGGAAGAAAAACTCAACGAACAAATCGAAAGAAATGTTCAATTAAATAAAAGGCTTAGCGAAGCTGTAAGTGACACCATCTTTAATGATGTTGCTGAAGGGTTAGCTTTAACTCAGAAGGAAAAGCTTGCAAATCTTGCTGAAAGTGTTGAGTTTGATAGTGAAGAAGAATATCGTGAGAAACTGGAAGCTCTGAAGGAGTCATACTTCACAAGAGCAACAGGTTCTTCAAGAGATGAGGTATTGACTGAAGAGGCTACAGAGGATTTTGGTCCTCAAATGAATGCTTACCTCAGAGCAATTTCTAAATTCTCTAAGTGAAATAAACCTTAATTATAAATAATTTCAGTTAAAACAACACTTTAACAAGACAAACAAGGAGAAAAAGCAAATGTTCCTTTCAGAACAATTGCAGAAGAAGTGGGAACCCCTTTTAGAGGCTAATGGTCTTGATGAGATCAAAGATCCTTATAGAAAGGCTGTAACCGCTGTTCTGCTCGAAAACCAAGAAAGATTTTTAAAAGAAGAGAAGGGTTTCCTTTCTGAGACCCCTGCTGGTTCATACACCTATTCTGGAGTTTCTGGCAATGGTGCTGGTTTCTCTGGTGGTGGAAATCCAGGTGGTCCTGTAGCAGGTTTTGATCCAGTTCTGATTTCACTGATCAGACGTTCAATGCCTAACCTTGTTGCATATGATCTGGCTGGTGTTCAGCCAATGTCTGGTCCTACTGGACTGATCTTTGCAATGAGAAGCAGATATGTAGATCAGCAAGGTAATGAGACCTTCTTTGATGAAGTTGATACTGCATACTCTGGTCAAGATTCAGGTTACAACACCACTACTGGTGACTACACTGGTGGTTCAGATGATGGTGCATCTGTAGGTTTTGGTACTACTGGTTTCCAAGGCACTGGTGCTCTTGCTGCTCAGAAAACTGACTATGGTTTCAACCCTGCAGATCTGAATGCTTCAGCTGCAACTGGTAGAGAGTACAGAGTTGGACAAGGTATGTCCACCTATGATGCTGAGAATCTGGGTTCAGAGGCTAGCAGCCAGTTCAACCAGATGGCATTCAGCATTGAGAAGCTCTCAGTAACTGCAAAGTCAAGAGCACTCAAGGCTGAGTACACCCTGGAACTGGCACAGGACCTCAAGGCTATTCATGGTCTTGATGCTGAAGCAGAACTGGCAAACATTCTTGCTTCAGAAATCCTTGCTGAAATCAACAGAGAAGTCATCAGAACCATCTACAAGATTGCTGAGCCTGGTGCTCAAGTCAATGTTGCTAATGCTGGTTTCTTTGACCTGGATGTTGACTCCAATGGTAGATGGTCTGTTGAGAAGTTCAAAGGACTTCTGTTCCAGATCGAAAGAGATGCTAATGCTATTGCTTTCAGAACAAGAAGAGGAAAGGGTAACACTATCCTCTGCTCATCTGATGTTGCTTCAGCACTGACCATGGCAGGTCTGCTTGACTACACCCCTGCACTCAATGCTAACCTGAATGTTGATGATACTGGCAATACTTTTGCTGGTGTTCTCAATGGTAAGTTCAAGGTATACATTGACCCATATTCTGCAAACCTTGCTGCTAACCAATACTATGTTGTTGGTTACAAGGGAACCAATCCTTATGATGCTGGTCTGTTCTACTGCCCATATGTACCTCTCCAGATGGTACGTGCTGTTGGTCAGGACACCTTCCAGCCCAAGATTGGTTTCAAGACCAGATATGGTATGGTTGCCAACCCATTTGCAAATGGTCTCACTCAAGATCTGGGTGCTATCAAGGCAAATGCAAACAGATACTACAGAAGAGTTGCTATCAAGAACCTCATGTGAGTTCTGTTCCATATCTTCAGGGGTCCCAAAAGGACCCCTTTTTTATTGGAATAAATAGTTCAAAAAATGCCTGGAACTTTTGATAGACAACCCACAAGCAGAAATCTACTGTCACCAGTTGGATTTAAGTTTGCTTTGGACAAAGCACCTAAGGTGGATTTCTTTTCCAACTATGCAGGAATACCTGCTATTACTTTAGGTTCAGCACTTCAAACTCGCTATGGGAAAAACATTGATATTCCTGGCGATAAAATGAACTTTGAAGATTTTCGTTTACGTTTTCTTGTAGATGAAAACATGGAAAACTATATGGAAATCTGGAACTGGATGACTGGTTTAGGATTCCCATACAGCATAGAACAATATGAAGATTTAAAGGAATCATCAGATGCATACAAATCTCCAAGTTTACAAGGAAATTTTTATGAACGTTCTGATGGAACATTAAACATTTTGAACAGTGATTTTAATGTTCAATCACAAGTTATTTTTGAGGGATTATATCCTGTTTATCTGTCTGCATTGGATTTTGATGCAACTTTAGAAGACATTAGATATTTTACTGCAGAGGTAACTTTCAAGTACACTTACTATAGAATTATTACTGGACTATGATTTCTCTTGATGATATTCAATTGATGTGGAAAGAAGATTCAAAAATTAACATAGATGATTTGCATAATGAATCTTTGAAAGTTGCATCATTACATGCCAAATATTATGAGATGTATAATAACTTTTCTTTGCTAAGAAAAAAATCAGAGATTGATTATAAGCAAAGAAGATTAGAGCGTTATAACTTTTATGCTGGAAAGGCTACTTCAGAAACATACCAGGAAGAACCTTTTCCATACAAAGTTAGAGACAAAGATGGAATGCAAAAACATTTAGATGCTGATTCTAAACTATCAGATATCTTTATCAAAATAGAATATTATGATACAATATTGAAATACTTGGAAGAAATTATAAAAATGATTTCAAGTAGAACTTACCAAATCAAAAACTCTATTGACTTTTTGAGATTCCAATCTGGAATGTAACATGACTGACTTAATCATATCTAAGAAGAATGAAATCTATCTGAAGATAGAAGCAGAACCTCATATTTTTTATGAGATCTCTGATCAGTTTACTTTTGATATTCCTGGGGCTAAGTTCATGCCTCAGTATAGAAGTAAGCACTGGGATGGGAAGATACGTCTTTTCAATATTCAAACAGGAGAAATCTACTCTGGGTTATTAGATAAAATTATTGCATTTTGTGATAATCATAACTACACCTTTGAATTTAAGGAAAACAAATACTATGGTCTTCCTGGAGAAATAAATGAAACTATTTCTTTAGAAGGTGTCAAAGATTATATGCAAAGTATTTGCTCTCATGCACCAAGAGATTATCAAGTTCAAGGTGTGTTTGATGCTTTAAAGTATAAAAGAAAACTTTTACTGTCTCCAACAGCATCAGGTAAATCGTTGATGATTTACTCTATAGTCAGATACTTCACAGAACAAGACAAGAATATCTTGCTCATAGTCCCCACTACATCCCTTGTAGAGCAGATGTATAAGGACTTTGAGGATTATGGATGGAACTCAGAAGATTACTGCCACAGGGTCTATGGGGGCAGTGAGAGAGTGTCTAATAAAAATGTAGTCATATCTACATGGCAATCCATTTACAAACTGGAGAAACCATTCTTTGATAGATTTGATGTTGTGATTGGTGATGAGGCTCATCAATTCAAATCAAAGTCACTCATCTCAATTATGTCTAAACTTCATGATGCTAAGTATAGATTTGGTTTCACTGGAACATTAGATGGAACACAAACACACAAACTTGTTCTTGAAGGATTGTTTGGACCTACATACAAACTAATCAAGACAGATGAACTAATCAAGAAAGGTTATCTTTCAAAATTAGATATTAAAGTTCTTCTTCTCAAGCATGAACCACAAAAGTTTGAAGTTTATGAAGATGAAGTTCAATATTTAATTTCCCACAACAAACGTAATAAGTTTATTAAAAATCTAACCTTAGATCTAAAGGGAAATACACTGGTTCTTTTCAATAGAGTTTCTACCCATGGTGAACCATTGTATGAAGTCATAAATAAGGACAAGGGTGACAATAGAAAAGTTTTCTTCATTCATGGTGGTGTGGATACTGAAGAAAGAGAATTAGTAAGACAAATTGCAGAAGAAGAATCTGATGCAATCATTGTAGCATCTTATGGAACTTTCAGCACAGGTATCAACATTAAAAATCTTCATAACATCATCTTTGCTTCACCAAGCAAATCAAGAATCAGAAACTTACAATCTATAGGAAGAGTTTTAAGAAAGGGGAAAGAAAAAGTATCAGCAACCCTTTATGATATTGCAGATGATATCACTCACAACTCAAAAAGAAACTATACATTAAATCACTTAGTAGAACGAATTAAAATTTACAATGAAGAGAATTTTAATTATGAAATTATAACTGTCAACTTAAAGAAATAAATGGAAAACGAATTTTATGCATCAATCAAATTAATATCAGGTGAAGAAATCTTTGCAATTGTTTCTCCAACAGAAGAAGATGATAGAACCTTATTAATTCTTGAAAATCCTGTTATAATAGAACCAATGGTGTCTAAACAACAAGGTACAGTTGGTTACAAAGTCAAACCTTGGATGGTAATCCCTGATGATGATATCTATATAATTGACATGAATAAAGTCATTACGATGACTGAAGTTAATGATGATCAGATTATTAGAATCTATCAAAAGTTTATCAAGAACTCATCTCAAGTAGATCTGGACAAACACATGGGGTTTATCTCAAAGGTTGATGATGCCCGTAAGTCCTTAGAGAAACTCTATAAAAGTAGCTAGTCCCTATCTTTCAACCCTAACAGAGTGATTCTAATGCCCTTTGGGAAGGTTGTCAACTCTTTTGATCAGGTGCTATAATCAATACATCTTTTTTCATAATGATGAGTAAATTTAATGCAGATGTTAATGGTAAAGACAAAGAAGAAGTCAGAGCATTATGTGAATAACAAGGACTTTTATCAAGCTCTTGTTGAGTATAAAAAACAGGTAGATGATGCCAAGGAGAAGGGTCTTCCTAAACCAAGGATCAGCAACTACCTTGGTGACTGCTTCTTGCGTATTGCCAATCACCTTGCATACAAACCAAACTTCGTGAACTACATGTTCAAGGATGATATGATTTGTGATGGTATTGAGAACTGTGTTCAGTATATTCATAACTTTGATACAAATAGAACCAATCCATTTGCATACTTTACTCAAATTGTTTACTATGCATTCTTGAGAAGAATTGCAAAGGAGAAAAAGCAACTTGAAATTAAGTCCAAGATTATTGAAAGGTCTGGATATGATGAAGTATTCACATCAGAGGATGGTGATTATTCTGATATGAATAGTATTAAGGATAATATTAACTATAGATTTTCATGAAGATCGCTATTATTACTGATACTCATTATAATTTTAAGAAAGGTAATAAAGTTTTTCATGAGTATTTTGAAAAGTTTTATAAGAATGTATTCTTTCCAACATTAAAGAAATACAAGATTGATACTGTCATTCATATGGGTGACATGTTTGATAATCGTAAAGCAACTGATTATTGGAGTTTTGACTGGACAAAAAGAGTTGTTCTTGATCCTTTAAAGAAGTACAAGGTTCATGCAATTCTAGGTAATCATGATATCTTCTATAAAAACACAACAGACCTCAACAGTCCCATGCTGCTGTTGAATGATTATAAGAACATTAATGTGTACGCTAAACCAACTAATGTTCAAATTGGTGGACAGGAGATTCTATTTGTTCCCTGGATCACTCCAGAAGGTGAGCAGGAGACCCTACAAGCAATCCAAAACACCTCAGCTAAGGTTTGCATGGGTCACTTGGAACTGGGGGGGTTCTATGTCCATAAAAACAATATTCAACAACATGGAATGGATAAATCCATTTTCAAAAAGTTTGATAGGATATTTTCAGGACATTATCATACCAGAAATGATGATGGTAAAGTTTTTTACTTAGGCAATCCTTATCAATTATACTGGAATGACTATGGTGATACTAGAGGGTTTACAATCTTTGATACTGAAACATATGAACTAATTAAGATTGATAATCCATATGAAATGTTCAAGATTTGTAACTATGATGAGGATAATCTGGAAGAAGATCTGACTTCTTATGAAGGTTGTATTGTTAAATTGGTCATCAAAAACAAAACAGATCAACACAAGTATGAAAGGTTTTTGGACAAACTGATTAAGATTCAACCACATGAATTGAAGATTATTGAAACAGTCAAGTTAAATTCTGACTTTGATGCTGATGAAATCGTGCAAAGTGAGGATACTCTGTCACTTTTAAAAATGTATGTTGATGAATCTGAAATTAAGTTAAATAAGAATAGGATTAAAGATTTGATTCAATCCATCTATCAAGAGTCCTTTCAACTGCAGTAATGTATATTTTAACTCTCAAGGATAATGATTCTGAAGGCGCGTATGCTGTTGAGAACAAGCATGGGGAGAAGATCCTTTATATGTTCCAAGAGGAAGATGATGCCCTGAGATATTGTACAATGCTTGAAGACCTTGATTACCCAGAGATGGAAGTTACAGAAATTAATCCAACTGTTGCATTTATGGCATGTGACAGATTGGATTATCAGTATGCTATAATTACACCAGATGATATTGTGATTCCCCCTGACTATGCTGACGTTCAAAACTCTACGTTATAAAAACTTTTTATCATCAGGGAATCAGTTTACAGAAATCTCCCTCAACAAAACACCATCTACATTGATTATTGGTAGTAATGGTGCAGGTAAAAGCACCTTGTTAGATGCACTGACTTTTGGTTTGTTTAATAAACCATTTAGAAAGATTACAAAAACTCAACTCATTAATACTACCAATGAAAAAGATTGTGTTGTTGAGATTGAGTTTACAATAGGAAAAGATGATTGGAAAATTATTAGGGGAATCAAACCAACCATCTTTGAAATTTACAAAGGCAAAACACTATTAGATCAAGCAGCATCTGCAAATGACCAGCAGAAATGGTTAGAGCAATCTGTATTGAAACTTAACTATAAATCTTTTACACAGATTGTAGTTCTTGGATCTTCAAGTTTTGTTCCATTCATGCAACTATCTTCTCAAAACAGAAGAGAAGTTGTAGAGGATTTGCTTGACATTAAAGTATTCTCTTCCATGAATGATGTTGCTAAAATTAAAATCAAGGAGATTAAAGATGATATCAAAGAAATTGGTTACAAGAAAGAAAATCTTGAAGACAAAATTGAGTCACAAAAGTTGTTTATTGAAGAACTTGAAAAACTTAAAGACAAAGACATTCAAGACAAACGAAACAAAATAAGTTCTCTTGATGG
>JACCEB010421101.1_pt1 | contig 57551 bp, 60 predicted proteins | sample 7454761 | NCBI WGS metagenome assembly JACCEB01 (sample SAMN15323454, study PRJNA562643) | freshwater metagenome | isolation source: river surface water | place: USA:Blue River Watershed | collected 2017-08-18
AAAATTATTTTACATTAATTTATTGTAAAATATTATCATAATATTATGTTTTATTATTTTATTGTAATTATTATTTATTGTGTTTTTTATTTTTTAATTAAAATTATTTTACATTAATTTATTGTAAAATATTATCATAATATTATGTTTTATTATTTTATTGTAATTATTATTTATTGTGTTTTTTTTTTTAATGAAAATTATTTTACATTAATTTATTGTAAAATATTATTATAATATTATGTTTTATTATTTTATTGTATTAAATATTTATTGTATTTTTATAATTATTTTTATAAAATATTATCATAATATTATTGTAAAAAAATATAATAATATTATAATTTTATAATTTATTGTGTTTTCTTAAATTTCTTTTTTATCTTAAGAAAAATGGAGTTTTTTAAAGAAAATATGGTTTTTTTAAAGAAAATATGGTTTTTTTAAAGAAAAATGTATAAAATGAAAAGATTTTCTTTTTTTCTTAATTTCTTTTTTATCTTAAGAAAAAAAGAATATTTTTAAGAAAATATATATATATTTAAAGAAAAAATGAAAAAAAATAAGAAATTTCTTTTTAATTTGAATTTAAAAAAAAATATATTTATATAAATTATAGAAAATAAAAATGAAGATAAATATTCAAGTATCACAATCATTTAAAAATGAAAGATTAGATGAACTATTATCAAAAAATGATAATAATATCAATGAATCTATATTAAATTATGGTGTATTATTACATCTTAACGAGACTAATATTTTAAAGAATTTGAATAATGAAAACGAAAGTAAAGCACATTATGAAGAGATTAATATTTTAACAAAAAAATTTAATGATGAAAAACAAAAAATTATTGAATCTAAACAAAAAGAATTAAACGATTTATTTATTGAAAACAAAAAACTACATGAAAATTTCATGAAAAAAGAAAAACAAATTCATAATGAGTTTATAGAAAAAGAAGATTCGCTTAGAACTGAAAAATCTAAATTAATTGATTATTATAAACAAAGAGAACATGATTTTAATAAAAAAATAATTGAATATGAAGAGAAGATTAAAAAAGAAAAAGATGAATATATTGAAAAGATTAAAAATGATTATTCAAATGAATTAAAAGAACTTTCAAATACCATTAAAAATCTTAGAAATGAAAAACATTTGTTAGAAGAGCAAAATAATATTAATATAACTGCACTTATTAATAATGGTCGTTTACAAGCAAAAGAAGAATTAGAAAAGAATTATCAACTACAATTTAATCATTACAATGAGGTTAAAATTAATTTTGAAAATACAGTTAATGAACTTAAACAAAAGATTAATGAACTTGAAAAAGAATCTAAACAATTAACAACTGAAAAATGTGACTTGTTACTTAAACTTTCTGAAAAAAATACAAATGAAATCGCTGTTAAAATTACTGAAGACGTTTCGTATCTTAAAAATAATATGTCTAAGTATTTTTCAGATAATACAGGCCGAGGAGAGTTTGGTGAAAATTTTATTGAGAATTTTTTAAGCGAATACTATTCAGGCGCAAGCATTCTACCAACATCTCAAATGACTAGTTTTGGAGATATTTTATTTGAAAATAATGGTTTAAAATTATTAGTTGAATCTAAAAATGTTAAAACATTAAAAAAAGAAGATTTCACTAAATTCTTATATGATATTGATTACCGTAGTAATAAACAAGAAATTAATGCTGGATTATTTATTTGTATGCTTGATAATAGTTTAGTTAATAATGTTAAAAAGTTTTATTTTGAAATGCATAACGGTGTTCCTTGTATCTATATTGGTGATGTTAGTAGAAATCCATATTCTATCAAATTTGCAATTGATACATTATCTTATTTAGTTAAAAATGGATTCACTAAATTTGATAATGAAGATGAACGCATATCTTTTATATGTGAAAGTTTAGGTAAGATACATAATAATTTTCTGAAAGAAAATGAATATCTTGAAAAAGATAGAAAACATGTAGAATCACTTTTACAAAATATTAATTATAGAAAAAACAACTTAATTGAAATATCTAATATTTTTGATGAATTAATCAGAAGATATCCTGAAATGTCACCTTCAAAAAAGTTTGAAGATAAAAAACAATCAGAAGAAGATAAATTTAATAAATTTATTGATTTAATTGTTGAACATAAATTACAAGTACCTGCTTTTATAATTAAACTAGATACCATTTTAACAATACCTAAAATTAATCAAGGTGGATACACTATAACTTATGTTAAAAATGTATCTTTGAAAAAGATTAAAGATGAAGTTGACAAAAAATTATTAACTATACAAATGGAAAATAATCCTGTATCCATCACTTCTGAAAATAATTAATTTATTTTTATAATTTTTTTTACATAAAAATATTGTATATATTATATAAATATATCCATATAATATCTATTTATTGCGAATTTCGCCGCCCGGAGCATTAATTAATAAAAATCATGGTTTTTATTAATTTGCGGAGGCCAATATTAACTGATAATTATGGTCTTTTTATAGACCATAATTATTATTAAAAATATTTTACATAAAAATAATATTTATATATTATTTGTTTTTTATTTTATTTATTTATTATAGAAGAATTAAATAATAAATAAATGACTCTGATTAATTCTACTATTCTCAAAAAAAGAATTAATAATATTCTGCTCAAATATTATCCTATTAAAAATAAATACTCTTTTCATAATTTAAATGATTTATCTCATTTTCATATTTCTTTTATAAATCCTAAACTTTTTTTACCTTTTAATATTGATATAAATGGAAACATATTGTACCACAAAAATATTATTTCATCTAAATATATATCTCATGTCACTACTTCTGATTCTAAAACACACGACTGGAATAAATATTTAAACCTTATCACATCTTTTTTAAGAAATGATATTAATTATTGTATCAATCCTATCCGTTTTTTACATATTCTTCATTCTTTTAAATTTATCAATTCTTTACATATTATTTCTCTTAAAATTGTTGATTCTAATAATAATAATTTTACCGTCACCATACCTATTAAATATACTAATAAACAACCGAAACACTTACTTTTTTTGGATAATATTTATTTTTCTAAAAACAATAAACCTAACCATTTCTATTTTCATAGTTTCCTTATTAAAAATAATAAAAAATATCTTAAAAATGAATTAATGCGTCTATTTAAATTTAGAGATTCTTTTTATAATATACATTTTCATTTAGATTTTAATCGTGGTGGTGAACTTGTACCTGTTCATTTAATATTAAGATGTTTAATAGGTATTAATAAAGAATCTTGGATGAAAAATATTAAACAAAAATTATCTAACGGCAAAATAACAAAATGGAATCCTTGGAATGAAGATAATATTAATAATCCTAATTATCTTAGTTTTAAAGATTTAGAACTTGATTTCTTACCGGAGTACCTCTCAAAATATAATGGAAAAATATATATTCATATGCATAATTATAATGGTTCTGCTTCTTGGTATTTCATTACTTATCTTATTTATGCTTTCTCTAATAAAATAAAACGTTTCAAAAAAAAATGTTTTGGTAAATGGCTTAAATTTGGTTCTATTTCTAAAAATAGTCAATTAAAACTTATTGGTCTTTCATCTACTTGTTCTGGAGACTCTAACTCTAAATATTTTCATTATAAAAACATTGATATTAGTTGTCCTACAAAACAATTCATACAATGTTCTATTAAAGATATTGATTGGAATAGATTTTGGATTCAATAATTTTTTTTTTTCAATAACTTATTGGTAAATAAATATATTATTTACTATAGCACATCTTTTTTGCGATTTTCGCCGCCCGGAGCATTAATGAGGAAAACTTTGTGTTTTCCGAATTATGCGGAGGCCAATATTAACTGATAATTATGGTCTTTCTATAGACCATAATTATCTCAATAATATTTTATAATAAATAATAACACTAATATATTTTTGTATTAATTATTTTCATCTAAATCATTCAGTTCTTCATTATCTAAGCACCAATTTTTTAATCTATCTGGATGCCATGTTTTTTCAATTAATTCTTCTCTGATAATATTCATTCTTTCATAAATAAAATCATTATCAAATTCAAATATTGATGGATTTATTGATAAATTTTTCCAATCTATTTTATCCTGATTTTCTTTCAATAAATCCATTGCATTTATATTTGACATCAATCCTTTCCAATAAATTCTTTCCGGATTTGCTTTCAATAAATGAATAGCATTTCTATTACTTGATAATTTTTTCCAATTTATTCTTTCTGGATTTGCTTCTAATAAATGTATAGCATTACAATTAAAAGATAGATTATCCCAATCTATTTTTTCTGGATTTTGTTCCAATAAATGAATCGCATTTATGTTTTGTGATAGAATTTTCCATACACTTGAATGATTGTTTTCTGTTAAAATCTCTAAAAGTTCACTATCATTATCATTTAGAGCATACCATACCCATTCAAGTTTATCAGGATGAGATTCAAACAGACGAACACCATTTTTATTAAATGCTAAACTATACCAATTAATTTTTTCTAAATTTGCTTCTAATAAATCAATAGCACTTATATTATTACATAAATCATACCATTCAATATTTGTTAAGTTGTCAATATTATTTTCAATTATTTTAATCGCTTCAGGATTTGAATTGTTACATAATCTCAATAAATTATTTGTTAAATTTAATTCACCAAAATTATTTTTTTTCAATAAATGAATTGCATTATTATTTTTTATTAATGTTTCATAATCAATCAAATGAGGATTTTCTTCTAAAATATGAATAATATTCGGATTTAAACATAACCCTTTTTTATTTACTTTTTCTAAATTCTTCTCTATCATAAATACACCATTAGGATTATGAGTGACAAAAGGTAAATATAATTTACTTTCATCTATCCAATCTAATAATTTTCTATGATGTTCAAAATTTAATAAATTTTTACCTTCTTCATTTAATATCTTTAGTCCTTTTCGATTCCTTAAATATTCAATTTTAGTTTTATTCATTTTATTAAATATTTTATTAATTATTATAATAAAAAAATATTAAATATTTATTATATTCATTTTTTTTTATTAAGTTTTTCACGTTTATTATATTATTATTCACGTATATAATAATATAAAAAAAAATGATTAATTATTTTATTTACAATTGTATTAATATCAAAAATTATAATTCAAATTATTAATTCAATTATTTATTAAAATGAATGAATTAATAATTAGTAATGATAATTTATTTGATTCAGATAATTTGTGGAAAATTAAAGATTGGGTTAGAGAAGAAATTAATATAAAAAATAAGATAGATATGATGTGTAGGATAGAACATCCTAAAGCTATTTCAATTATAGAAGAATATTTAAATAAACATGAACCAATTTATTATGAATACTTTAAAAATGCGGAGAGACATGAAGAAACACATTTTGAAAATAACATACCTATGTCATATTTAGAAACTATTAAAGTCAATTGGTATGAATTATCATCTAATTATTTTGCAGTTGAATTATTAAAAAAAAATATTGAAAACTATAAAGATAATTCAAAAAATGATTTTTGTAAAATATCATGGAAAAACATTGTTTTTAATAGTAATCCAGAAGTGCGACCATTAATTGAAGAAAATTTAGATAAAGTATTTTCAAAAAATTTTTTTCAATCTAGTATGTATGTTGATATATTAGAAAAATATATTGATAAATATTATGATTCTATTGATTGGGATAATTTATCATATAATATAAATGCTATTCATTTATTGGAACAAAATTTTGATAAAATTAATTGGGATAATTTATCATATAATATAAATGCTATTCATTTATTGGAACAAAATTTTGATAAAATTAATTGGGATAATTTATCGTTTAATGAAAATGCAATTCACTTACTTGAAAAAAATAAAGACAAAATTAATTGGTATTATTTAGAAAAAAACAAAAATGCAATTCATTTAATTGAAGAACATGTTAAATATACTAGTTATGTTCCTGGCAAATTTTTTTCATCAAATCCAAATGCTTTATCTTTTTTAAAAAAATATCCTCAATACATTATTTGGGAAGGGTTGAAATTTAATACTAATTATTCTGAAGTTGCAGAAATTTTTGAAAATAACTTTGACAAATGTGATGGTAAAATGCCATGTTTATTGGCTTATCATATATATCTGAGAGTAAAAGATAAAATAGATAATAATGTTAAATATGAAAAATTCTTTGGTTTTTTAAAATTTGGTTTATTTTTAAATAAAGATATTTTTGAATTAAATTATGATTTTATGAAAAATAGGTCTGATTTGGTAAAAGAAGAATTAATCCAAAAAACGTGGCATCCTAGAAGATTTAGAGATTGGTGTTTGGATATTGATGAGTTGAAAGTTTTTGAAGAATAAATTTTTTTTTACTAGTTATTTTATACTAAAATTCATGTTATAAAATATATATATTTCTAAATAAAGCGCTACTTGGATAAAAAATTTTATATTTTTTTATAATATTTATAAATTCTTTTATACAATAACTTATTGGTAATAATCATATTATTTACATATATTATCTATTTATTGCGATTTTCGTCCCGAAGCGTTGTGAATAATCATTGAGCTTTAGCGAAATGATTATGAACAATGCGGAGGCCAATGTTTGCTTTGATAAATTAGGCTTTTTTTTAGCCTAATTTATTACTAAAAATATGTTATATGAATTAATTTATTGTAAATTATAATTTATTAATTTTTTATTTTTTTTCTAATTCTTTTAGTCTTGAATCTAAATTTTGCAAAATATTGTATATTGATTCTAAATATGTCACTAATTGTTGGTCATAATATCCTGCTAGTGGAAAAGATTTTGTGTATCTATTATTAATAATTGCTGCTTTTTTTTCATTTAATAAATTGTTTATTACATTAAAATTGTGTTCTATTGATATTTTTTTATCATTTTCCTCTTTTTCTTTTCTCTGTCTTTCTAATTCAATGATTCTTTGTTGCAATCTTTGAATTTCGTCTGAATATGAATTTGTTGTATTTTCTGACATTTTATTGTTTTATTAATTTATCATTTTTCTCTATACCGCTTTATTAAATTTAAAACATAATCATTTTTTTTTATGTTTTTCACGTTTATTATATTATTATTCACGTATATAATAATATAAAAAAAAATGATTTTTTTTTATTTTATATATCACAATTATTATACAATTATAAACAATGTTTTAGAAAAATATCTAAAAATGAATAGTACTAATAATACAACTCAATATATACCTTTTGTTCCATTAAAATTCGGTTACCATTATGTTCCAGCAAATAATTTTGTAGGAAATATAAATCATACTTTTTACGATTTACCAACTGGAGGAACTCCTATGGATATTGATGATAATTTTAATAATAAAAAAGAAATTATCGAAATTTCCGATGATTCTGATGATTCTGATTATGAACCCGAGGAAACAACAAAAAGAACAAATAAAAAGAAGACAACTAAAACATACAGGAAAAAAAACATACCTCATTATGTCAAGAAAATGGTATGGGAAAAGTACGTCGGATTAGCTGTTGGAAAACAGAAATGCAAATTTTGTAATATTCAAACTATTTATCAATTATCCTTCACAGCAGGTCATGTTGTTGCAGAGGTTAATGGAGGTGATATATCTGTTGATAATTTAAGACCTATTTGTGATTCTTGTAATAAATCAATGGGGACTAAACATATGAAGAGGTTTTATGAAAAAAAAAGTGGAAATAAAACTCCTTTTGAATTATTATGGAAACATTAAAAATAATTCTTTTATAATTTTTACAATAACTTATTGGTAATAATCATATTATTTACCTATATATTACCTATTTATTGCGATTTTCGCCCCGGAGCGTTGTGAATAATCATTGAGCTTTAGCGAAATGATTATGAACAATGCGGAGGCCAGTGATTACTTGATAAATTAGGCTTTTTTTAGCCTAATTTATTACTAAAAATTATAAAAAATTAATTTATTAATTTTTTTGTAAAATTCAGATTGCACCAAATGCACCAAATTTTTACAATAGATTACTTAATTTTTATATTTTTAATTATTTTTACATTATATTTATGGTATTTATAAAATTATAATGTAATTTTATAAAGTTTATTGTGAAAAATAAAATGGGCCAAATGGGACTTTATGGGACTAAAAATTCAGATCTTTATATATATATATATATATATATATATATTAAAAAATATTTTTGTAGAAGGTTGTATATAAATAAGGTTTAGAAAAAATAGTCCCATAAAGTCCCATTTGGCCCATTTTAATTTTACAAGATTTTTTTATAATTTTAATATAATTATGTATTTTACAATAAATTATTAGTTAAATAATTTATAAAAATTTAAAAAAAAAGTACATTATAATTTTTAAATATTAAGAACAATTGGATTTTGAATATTTTGTTTTAATTTAATTCCAAAAAAACACATTTTATCTCTAAACAAAATATCACCTCCTTTATATTTTTTTTTATGAACATTTACATTTGATAATTCTAATGTTATTTTTTTCTTGTCGGTAAATGTATTAAAAATTTCATTACATAAAACAATATCATTATTATTTCCTGTTATATCATATGTTTCTTTTAATTGATTAATCAATGATACAATTGATTCATCGTTTGAAGAATCTCTCATTATTTCAACTTTCGAACTTTTCCAATTTTCCATTAATAAATAAACAATAGCATTTGAATATTCAACTGTTTTCATTTTATCTTTAATATTAGGGTCACTTACTCTATAAAATTGTGTATCTTCTCCTATCTGATTTAAATAATCAATCTGTTCCTTTGTTTTAAATTGAACAGTACTTTCAAATTCTAAACAAGTCTCAAATACATCATTGTTATCGGCTAATAAACTTGAGTTTCCTTTTATGTAAAATGTAGTATCTATTAAAAAATGTAAATCAAATCTATCAAAATTTCTTCTTGCTATAATCTCATCTCCACCTCCTGATAATTTTTTTAAAATTTTACTATTTATTGCCAATCCCGAATTTGTTGTAGGGATTTCTTGTGATATTGCTAAACGAACAAATTCTAAATCTATTAACCAATATAATTTTTTACTAGCATCTAAACATTCTGATCCATTTGTTATTTTAGATGTTAATAAATTACTTAGTTCAAAACCCGTCACATATTGACCAAATCCATTTTTTAATAAATCATATTCAACACCTTTACCACAATTTCTATTTCCTAAATAAGAACCCCATGTTTTATCATCATTATTTCCAGTAATTCCTCGACTTAAAAATTGTAAAGCCTTCTCCATTTTTTCTCCATATAAAGGTTCAAATAATGATTTTTTTATGTCTTCAATAATAGCTCGATTTGGAGCATTAAAATAATCATGATAATTCCTATTTATTCGAATTGTTGTATAAATTGAATTTTCAGGTAAATCTTCCCAAAGTGTAAAAGTTTTTGTTTTAAAATCTAATACACCATCTAAAAAACAAAGTTTATTTTTTGTGGTTGTATGAAATTTTTCATATATGTCGTCATTAATATTTTTAATATCGAATAATAATACTTCTAAACATTTAAATATTGAATTAGCTCTAGGAGTATTAGTTGTAAAATCTTGTAATTGATTTTTTTCATCTCTTTTTTTAATATTTGATTTATAAATCATATTCATTAAATAATATTTAATAAAATTTATATCATAATACCAAATAAAATTATGTTTTAAAAACAATCTGTTTTTATATATAAAAACCCTGTTATTTAATCTTTTTAATATTATTTGTGCAGCACTTAAATCATCTTTAGCCTCTTCAACTTCATACTCTAAATTAATATTATCAATAATGTTATTATTTTCTTTATTCTTTTCTTCATTTTTCTCATTTAATTCTTCATTTTCTTTTGCTAAATAAATTATAGTTCCCATTGTATTTTTTGTATTATTTTGTGCTCTTTCTTTAACATTATTTTCAATATATTTATTTACATTTTCTTCATCATATCCATCTCCTGCTTTTTGTGACCAATAATGAATCAATTCATTTCTGTCTCCTATTGTAAATTTAATATTTTTATTATTATATTCACTCCATGTATTATAAATAGCATAGACAACAGAACACCATGTTTCATAAGGTCCTGCTAATTCAGGATTAATTTTATCTATTAATGATTTAATCTCTTCTTTTGTATATATTTTATTCTCATTCTTTGCATCGTTTTCAATAATACCAAATACTTTTTTGTTTACATCATCATTATTTATTTCTTCTTCAATTTGAGTGTCAGGGTTTATATTAATTTCATTAACAATAATATTTGTTTTATTAACTTTTATTTTTTTAATATTATTTATAACATTGTTACTTATCTTTTTTCTTCCTATTCTCCATCCACTTTCATCATTATTTAAATCTAAATATGTTTTTATATCATTCCAATCATATAATGGATAGTCTCCTGATGTTCTAAAATTATATATTATTGCTTCCGGGTTTACCCATAAATTATTTCCTACACCTGCTATTACATCAACTTCATATTTCTTATCTTTCCATATTTTAGTACCTACATTAATCCATTGTGGTAAGTTTTTAATTTTAATAAAAATATGTATACCTTTGGTATTACCTTTTTTCCAAGGACAATCTTTAAAAAATCCAAATTTATCAATATGATCGATATCTTTTTCATCAACATCTATTACAATAAATTCACTGTATTTTATATATAATGAATAGATAGGATATATAGGATTTTCTGGTTCTTTCTTAATTATTTTACTAAAATTATTACCTTTATAATCACTATTTAATATATTATTTCTTACTACTTCAACATCAAATTTGTGACTGTTAAAATCATAAAAATTACAAAAATAATATTCTTTCTTCCTATTTTTCATTTTAATTATCTCCTGTTCAATTTCTTCAATTGTATAATCATTATGATCTTCTTTTACTTCTTTCTTTATAATACCATCTTTATTGGTAAATGTAGTATATACTCGTGGTAAATACGGTATCTTTATCTGTTCTATGAATTCTAATATTTTTGTTTCTGGCATTTTTGTTTATATATTATTTTTTCTTATATTATATAAACATATTTTTTTAAGTTCAAAATTATCTCAAAATTAATAATTAATTATTTATTAATTGATAAAAAAAATATTATTTATTTTATTTTTTATTTTTAGCATAATATTCACGCCTTTTCTGTCTAACATATTCTCTATAATTTTCATCAGTTTGATATCTTATTTTATTATTTTCAGATATCTTTTTGTTTAACTCTTCTTTGTTCTTTTCTCTATATTTTTTCAAAGCACGTTTTACACTCTCTTCTTTTTTCAAATCTTTATCCATTTCAACAATTTTTATAACTGTTTTCACATCTTTACCCTCTTCATCTTTTTCAAATAATATTTTTTCATCTAAAACTTTGTATTTTGAAATATCAAATGCCTGTAAATTCTCATCCATTTTTTATATTATATTTATCTAATTTATTAGAAAGATTATTTTCTTTAAATTGAATTATTAAAAAATATTTAAGTTACAATTAAAAATAAATAATAAAATATATTATTTATATGATAATAAAAAATTAATAATTAATATTGATACAATATACTACACAAATGTTTAATATTATCATATTCTTGTTTTATATTTTTTAATATATTTTTATCTAATTTATCTTTGTAAACATAATTTTCTCGCAATAATTCTTTTAATGCATTTTCATATGTAAATTTTCGCATTGAGTACCCAACAAAAATATTATCTTTTATATCTTCCATGTTGTTTTCAATGTGTTTGTTTAATCCGTTTATAAAAAAATCAAAATCATTAACATATGAACGTTTAATATTTATATTTTTCTCATTTTTAATATCTATTTGTTTTGTTATACTATGTACATTTCTATTATAATTATATAATTTAATGTTATTAGATACAAATATATGACTATTATCCAAACATCTTAAATATGTTGAAAACATCACATCACACATTTTATGATCTATATAATAATCGTAATTATTATTTTTTAATATATTCATGAAGTTTATAATAAATTTTATATTTACACAGTAACACCAATATTCATGAAATTTTTCACTATGACTAGTATTATCTCTTTCATAGCATCCGACAAATTTTTTATCACTTGGACATACTATAATTCCTTGTTCTATCATATGATAAAAAATCTCAACGCGTTCTAATTCATATGTATCATCGTCGTCGCAAAACATAACATAATCATATTTTGATTCTAAAATATCTAATAGTTTATCAATATGTCTAAATTGACTTGTTTTTTTTTCCTGATATACAATATTTATTAATTCATTTTCCAACAAATTATTATTTTGAATTAATTTATCGAATAATAATTTATCTAAATTTGTCTCAAATGATATAGATAAATAAATATCTTTTTTCAGTGTTTGGTTAATAAGCGATTCTAAACAAGTTATTAACATTTTAGTACGATGCACATTATAAATATGTGAAGGTACGATTATACAAATTTCCATTTTCTATTTAATTATTTTATAAATATATTATTTTATATTTAAGTAACTTTATAATTATAAAAAAAAATAAATCTAAATACTCTCTCCTTTAATATTTGTTCTAGCATAACAATTTCTAATAAAATGACCTTGACGTCCACATCTATAACAACATAGTGATTTAATCTTTTCAACATCTTCTCCTTCATCATCAAATATTTTAGCTATATTTTTAATAAAACATTTGCTAATTCTATGAGGTGACCATAAAGAAGATACACAATCACATTTACCATCTTTTTTTATATTATTAATTGTTTTTTTTGAAGAACAATTAATCGCAAAATGTTCACTCGAACCACATATACTACATTTATCATTTGAATATTCTAATATTCTATTAATTAAATTAATATTTTCATCACTTAATTTTATAGTCACAAAACTTCCGCCTCTAACATTACATATTCCTTTTTCATTCATCATTTTCAGAACATATTTATCTTCATCAAAATTATCACAATCAGGGATAATTTCTAATATTCGAATTGGCTTGTATTTTTTTGTCCATGAAGCACCATTATTATTAAAATGCTCTTCAATACGAACATCTATATTATTTGTTTTACCAACATAATATTTGTTGTTTTCTAATTCTAATATGTATATATACACCATTTTTTTATAAAATTATCTATATATGATAATATTAATATAATTTTTCTCAAATTTTTTTAAGTAAAAATATAATAACGTAAATAAATATAAAAAATTTGAAATATAAAAATATAAGCCAATATTTTTCCATATATTTAATTAATTTAATTGTGATGAGCAATTTCGATTGTATTGTTTGTTTTGAAAATTATAGAGAAACTAACCAATGCACACATAGATGTCCTAACTCTTCTGAGCACAAAATCTGCATGGATTGTTATGTTCAGATAGCATTTAAGTGTACTCAAGATAATGAGGATTTTTGTTGTCCTTATTGTAGATGCTTGATTCAGAAAGTAGAAAGAATTAACTTATCATCTGATGAGTTACAACGAATTTTCCCTAAGAATATTACATGCCGTAATGGTAAAAGACATGGTTTAACCGAGATATTCTTTATGGATGGTTCTATCATGGAAAGAATTAATTATTCAAACAACAAACGACACGGTAAAACTATTCAATACTATCCAAATGGTTCTATTCGAAGTGAATTCAATTATTTTGGTGGAAAACTTCAAGGAGAAAGCAAAATGTATTATTTCGATGGTAAACTTCAGATTGAATGTCACTACAAACAGGATAAACTCCATGGTATTTACAAGAAATGGAACAATGAAGGATTTAAAATCTTGCATAATAACTATAAAAACGGAAAGTTAGATGGAGAATGCTTCGAATATTTCTATGAACATTCCCATGAGTGGGAAGCGTTAGATATGGATGGGAATGTTGTAAACACAGGAGATCCTATTATTATTAAGGAATGTAAAGAAACATTATACAGGGATGACGAAGTTATTAATTCACAAGTATATAGATGTCAAAATATAAAATTGAATTATCTATGATTAATAATAATTATAAAAAATATTTTGTAAAAAGTGAATATATTGGCAAAAAAGATTTTACTTTGAAAATGTAAAATTATTTATTTTTCAAAAATTAAATAATATATAAAAATATATTATTATTAATATGCAAAGAATTAATGTGAAAATTATTACAAATATTTTATTTATAACAACAAAATCCGCCCGGAGCATTAATGAAGAAAAACTTTAGTTTTTCTGAATTATGCGGAGGACCAATACTAAATTATTGAAGATAATATTATAATAATTATGAAAAACAAATAATTATTTACTAATTCTTATCTCATATTTATTTAGTGCCTTTTTTTTCTCAATCTTTTTTAATTATATACCCATTTATTATACAGATATCTAGACCTGTTTTCACTCAAAGGTAGGATTTAATAGCCCTAAATGTTTAATTTCTTGTGTTTCATTTGTTTCACCAGTTTCTGTGTCAGTAAATTTTTCAAATACCCATATCACTTTTTTTTTCCCAGTACCTTTTCGTGAAATATATGTTGCCTCATAGTAATGTGGCATCTTATCATCTTTGTTTGATAATATATTATAGTGAAGAGAAAATCTGTAAGTCTTACTTGGTTCTAAAGTATATACATCGATACCAGACATTATATAGAAATAATTAAATAATTCTAATTTTTGTACTCTTTTTATAATCAATATAATGTTATAAAAAATGAATCATTTTTTTATAATATTTATTTACGGTGCTTATTATTAAATATCTTTAATAGGTTTATCAATAATTATAATTACAATTTTAATCTTTTGAGTATCACTCATTACAGATTTTATTACAAATTGTATCATTATCATATTTAAACCATTCTCTTTTTATTTCAACACCTTCCATCATATTCATGAATATTATAATAGTGTTCCATATAAATAGGTATTTTTTTAATAAAATATACAATTACATATTTTTAATTAGTATTTACTCCACCTCTACATAAAGGGCATGGTGCCTTTCTATTATGATTAAATAATGTTTTTAAACATTTTCCATGAAAAACATGTCCACAACTATTTATTTTTTTAAGAGGATTATCTACATAATCTCCCATTTTTTCTAAACAAATAGCACAATCTTCATTTTCATATTTTTCACTACCAGAATCTATAGTCCCTACTCCAGGTAAATCTACATTTTTATTTACCTTATTTAATCTAACAAAATAATAATAATCATATACTAAAACATTTTCATCTTCTAATATTGTAAAATAAGCATAATTAGCATAAAAAAATATATCATCAGAACTTAAAAGTGTTCTTACATCAATACTACAATTATCACTATGTTTATTAATTTTTAATATTTGTCTTTCAAAATATATTGAACCATCTGTATTTAAAAAACGATAATTCAATGGATTTTTTGAAAAATCTCTAGTCAATAATTCATTAACTTGATCTTCTGTTAAAACCATTTTAGATTTATCGTAAATAATAAATAATAATATTATATTTAATTATTTTATAATTTTGATCTATTTTTTTCAAGTTTTTTTTATAATAATTAAAAACCTATAAACCTATAAACCTAATTCTTGTAAATAGACATCTACAAAGTCTACTAATTCCAAAAATCGCATTTTTGCAAGTCTCTCTAAACGAATTGGATTAAAAAGGTAAGGTGATAATTGTGTTAACATTTTTCTCTTTTTTATATGCATTTTATAGTTAATTTCTGAACTTATACCTTTACATTTTAAATAAACCTCTTCTACTATAGTACATATAATCCATTTAGCCCTTTTATCAAGAACATAATTATGATGAATTTCTTCTGGTAAATTAACATTTCTACATGTTATTTTTTTCTCAACTAATGTTAATGTCGACATATCTCTATTATACCTTATTTCATCAACCATATTACCTGCTGTATTGTACAAAATACTAGAAAATCTTTTATCAAAATATTCTTCTATTAATGTTTGGTTAAAAATATGTCTCTGTTCAACAGACCATTTATTTTTAATTAATTCATAATTCTCTTCATTTCCATTATATTTAAATGGAGCATGATAAATTGAAAATTGATTCCTATTATTATCATAGGGAATATTTTCCTCTGGAAATAATTCACTATTAAGATTTTTCGCAAAATCAATAAAACCAGAATTCATTTCGTTAAAACCACATACAAAACGTATCACTAGTCTATCTGAAAATTTTAAATCTAATCCGACAGTTCCATTTGAACCTGGGTTAATTTTATGAGACACAATCATTTTTATGTTATCAACTACAGATAATTTAATTTTTAATTTATTAAAAATTATTAAATCTTAACTAATAAAAATCAAGTTTTTTTTTTTTACGTATATTATCATCATTATTATTTTTATTAAATTAATAATTATTATTCAATTAAATATCTAATAATATTATAAAAATGCCTCCTTGTATCAAAAATCCTAAAAAACATTATACTGGTAAAGAACCATCTCCTAAAGGTCTTGGTTATTGTGCTTCATCTGAAAAAGAATCGACTATTATGAAAGGTAAAGATGGTAAACTTTGGATTAAATCAAAAGGAAAATGGATAAGATATATAAATAAAGAAGAATTAGAAGAACAAATCCACAATGATTTCTCTAAAAAATTATATAATTGGTGGAGAAATCTTGCACAAGGGAATATTATAATAATTTATACTAATGGAAAACACAAATTAATCAAAAGTGAATCAAAAACTCATAAAGCACAATCAAAAGAGATAATAGAAAAATGGAAATTATATGATGAAGATAAAGATGTAAAAGCAATTATATGGAGTGCCCAAAGTAGTGACATTATTGATGGATTCATTGAATATTTAATTGATAATTCATCAAAAGATAAATTAAAAGAATTATTGAAAAAGAAAGATGACCTCCCATCTTATTTATTAGATAATTATAAAAAATATTTTGTAAAAAGTGAATATATTGGCAAAAAAGATTATACCTTGAAAATGTAAAATTATTTATTTTTTTAAAATTAAAAAATATATAAAAATATATTATTATTAATATTCAAAGAATTAATGTGTAAATTTATAAAAAATATCCTATTTATAACAACAAAATCTGCCCAGAGCATTGGTGAAAATAAAAACTTGTTTTTATTTGAGCCATTGCGGAGGCCAATAATACTATATTGAAAATTAAAACATAGTAGATTTATTAAAAATTTAAGCTCTAAAAGGTGTTCTACATAAAGGACATACTCTTTGCTGAGCTGGACCATTTGCAACTGAACTAATACAATCACGATGAAAAACATGTCCACATGGTCTTAATTTTCGAAGCATAGCTCTTCTTTCTGTATTGGTATATGGAATTTTATTTGATGGATTATCTGTTAATTCATTAAAAGGAGTACCATTTGCTTTATGATAACGAGTACCAGCCATACATATAGCGCATTCACCGTCATTATGAGTACTAACTCCAACAGGATTAGGTGTATTTATATTAACACGGTTAGATAAAACAGCTTGTGCAACAGGAGCATGATAAACAGGAGAACGATAATAAGGCTGTAATCCGTAACCATGAGGATCGTGGTAGTTATTATTATTATTATTATAGTTATCATTGTTATTATATAGAACATGGGGTAACACTCTCAAAATTGGGAGTTGTCCTTCTCCATTAGGTTCTATATATAAATCATCTATTAAATAACTGTAAGGATCAGTCGGTCCGTTTTCAACTTTAAAATTTAAAAAAAATAACGATCTATCCATCTGTAAAATTCTTCCTTCAGGAGGTTCACCATCATTTTTTTGAAACAAATATCCTTGTGGATTAGCTAATAAGTTTTGAATTTGTTCTTCAGTTAATGCTCCACCTTTCATTTTTCTTCTCTTCATCGTTTTCTTTTCAGAACTAGTTTTCTTTAAAGCTCTTACCAATTGAGCTTTATTCATTTTACTTCTTCCTTCTATTTTCTTTTTAGAGGCCATTTTGCGTAACTCTTCAACGGTTTTTTCTTTAAGTTCAACCATTTTTTCTCTCTTTATACTTTTTATTCATATAAAAATTATTATTTTTTATTAAAATTATTATTTTTTATTAAAATTAAAAAATTAATATAATATACATTTAGATTAACAATACTTATGAAAAAAGAATTAAAATATATAGATGTTTTCAATAATATTGTTGATTGTGTTCTTCCAAAATTAAAAAATAAAAATATTAAAAATATATTGAAAAGTAAATATCATGATAGTATATTTGATTTATATTTTTTATATTTTGATTTAAGAAATATCATTATTGTTGATTTACCTAAAAATACAGCCCCAAAACTAATTAAAAAATTAGAATTTCATGTAAAACAAATTAATCCTAAACTTAAAAGCGGTTATATAATTGGAAATCCAAAAATGAATAAAAACAAGTTTACAAAAATATACAAAAATTATAAAAAAATATATGGTTCATATAATATTAATCCTAAAATTCAAAAACAAATAGGTAAAGAATTAGGATATTTTCATACAGACAATCTTAATTATAAAAATAGAAAATCTATTGCATTTTTATTGATGTATAATAAAAAAATAATAACAGGAAATATATATGGACCACAAGCAATACATAAAAAATTATCAAAATCTGATAAAAAGAATATTATAAAAAAAACAAAATATATGAATTTATTATTATCTAAAATAAATCCTAAATTAAAAATTAAATATATTATTCAATAAAATTTATTTATTATTAATTATTATATATTATAACTATATATTTTTTTTTACATAGGCCGAGTCCGAAGATCCCGAAAATAAGCGCCTTAAGCGCTTATTGAGTGGTCGAGGATTGGTCGTTGGGAGCTTGCGAGTAGACCAACACACTTGCGAGGTGATAACGGTAAAATCGAGTGCTGTTTAATGCCGAAGGCATTAGTTAGCAAGGGAGATTTTAGCCGCCTACCAACGATTATCTTATAATAATTATATTATAATAATTATTTTTTAAATATTTTTTTTTCCCGAGAACGGCTTTTTTTTTTTTAAAAAAAAGGGGTTCATTTTAGCCGCCTACCAACGATTATATTATAATAATTAAATTATAATAATTATTTTATAAATATTATTTTTTTTTCCCGAGAACGGCTTTTTTTTTCTAAAAAAAAGGGGTTCATTTTAGCCGCCTACCAACGATTATATTATAATAATTATATTATAATAATTATTTTATAAATATTATTTTTTTTCCCACAAACGGCTTTTTCATATAAAGAAAAAGGGGTTCATTTTAGTATTCTTATTAACGTAAAAAATAAAAAAAAATGAATAATTATAATCTGAGATTGATGTTAATATCAAAATTATTAATCAAATATTTATTAATTATTATTAAAAAAAAATATTAATTAAAATGGAAAACCAAATTAATTATCCTATTGTCGCTCCTGGCAACTCTATAGAGTTGCAGAGCGATAATCGTTTTTCTTGTCTCTTTGAGCAGAAAAACGAATCTATCACTCCTTTAATTGTATTAGGTCCAGAAAATGGTATTTATCAAAATAATTTGAATAATCAAAATCAAATCCAATACCAAGATAACTATATAAATCAAAAACAAGAATATTTCCCAAAATATTCTGTTGATGAATTAGTTATATTAAATAATTATTGTAATATGAATGGATTATTTTTGAATTATTATTATTCAAAAATAGATAAATCTAAAAAAATATGTATTTTTTCCCATTTGGGAAATAAAACAGTTAAAATAAAAAACAAAAAAAATATTGGTAACTATTGTACCATTATTTATGTCGGTAAAAATAATTTTTATTATGGTTTTAATTCTAATAGAAATGATTCTAAATTAATCGCCGCTAAAAATGCATTAAAATATAATATTAAATTAAATAAATATGCTGAAAGATACTTGTTGAATTAAATTCAATAATATTAATCCAAATTATAAACTTATAATCTCCATCTTCTTGATTATTACTTTTTTACCACCTTTATCTACACATTTACCATTTGTAAAATTACCACTCTTTATCAAGTTTCCCTCATCATTAAATTCTCTACACAATCCTTCTAATTTATGGTCTTTATAATTATGTTCTTTCAACAAAATCCCATTATATGATGACCATTCTCTACATAATCCATTAAATTTGTTTTTCACATAATTATGTTCTTTCAAAAGATTTCCCGAAAGGTCCCATTCGCGACATAATCCATTCATTCTATCCTTTTCAAAATTATATTCTTTTAACAATATACTACTGTCCCAATCTCTTTTTCTATAAATTCCATTTAATTTATCATTTTTATATGTTACTTCTTCAACTAACACACCTTGTAAATTATATATTTTATAATTACCATTTAATACTTCAATATGATTTGCCCAATTTATTCGTGGATATTTTCTAAAAATATCTTTCGCTAAAATACCATTTTCAAACCATTCCCTATATAATTCATCATATTTTTTATTTATAATTCTGTATTCTTTTGCATTTGATTCTTGATTAATAGTATACGGTACCAAATTATCTAATTTATCAAACGCACCTTTATATTTATTTCCCAATCTATCTAAAACATAAATGTCTTCTTCAATATCTCCATAATAGTCCATAAAATCACTCTTCACTAAACACATATCAATATCTTTATACCACCTTTTTTTAATTTTACTTGTATTTTTATAACTATTATCTTCTAATAAATAACCTTCATCATCATATGTTTTTTCAAAAACATTTGGAAGCTTCTCTGATTGTAAAACTCCATTAGGATACCATTCTTTAATAGGACTAGTATAGTGAGTAAACATTTCTTTATATTTTTCATAATAACCTACTTTATAAGATTCATATTTTAATAAACCATTATCATAATATTTTCTCACAAAATAATTACGAATATCTTTAAATTCGCTTTGAGGAGTTTCAAATGATAAAAAATGTTTTTCATATATTAATGTTCCTTCAATATTCATCTTTTTAATACTATTGAATATATATCCTTTTTGAACAATTTCTATTTTAAATCCATCTTTATTAATAAATTCTAATGTCTTTTCAGGCAAATCTAAATGTCCATTTGGAATACCATTTTCATAATTGAAAGTTTTATTAAAATAAAGATTATAACAATTGCGACAAAAGAAATATATTTCACCCCTTAATACATTTCCTGAAGTAAATTCACTAAAATCAATTTCAAAAGATTGTTTGCAACTTGTGCAAATCTCAATATCACCCATTATTTATTAGTTTTTATATTAATTTATATATATTAATTTTATTTTATATTCCTATAAAATTAATTATCTTACAAAAAAACACATTTATAATGATTTAATATTCAAAATATATTATTTCCACAATACTTTATTGCCTTAATAAGTATATACTATATATTCCCATGCTAAATTTCCGCCACGAAGTGCCAAAATTCCGCAACGAAGCATTAAAATTATTTGGTTAGTGGCAACGATCCAAATAATTTATGCTGAGTTCAAAGAACATTAGAATAGATTCCAAAAATAAATGTTTTAACATTTATTTTTAGAGTTTTACATGTCTATGATACATGTATTAATTGATTTTATTTCTTTGTTGATTTAGTCTTTTTGGTTGTCTTCTTAGTAGTCTTTTTGGTTGTTTTCTTGGTTGTCTTCTTAGTAGTCTTTTTAGTTTTTTTCATTGAGGTCTTTCTAGTTGATTTTTTCTTTTTTGAACCTCCTTCTTCCATTCTTGTTCTTGTTCTTCTTAGTCCTACCATTTCGTTATTATTATTATCCATAGCATTTCCTTCTGCTACTCTTGTTCTATTTTCATTATTTCTTAATATTTGATTAGTTTTACATTCTAAAAAATATTGCTCATCTTGTCTATTTACATCTAAATTTAAATCAATTCCTTGTCTTAATAATTGATTTTTATAATTAGTATAATCTGCATTTTGACATAATAAAAATTTTTGCATTAAATTAAATAATTTTGCATCTTTAAAACTAGCATTTTCTACTCCATAAATTCTTCCATATTTATCTTTTATACGAAAATATTCTCTTAAATTATTGCGATTTAAATGCATCATTTTATCAACAAAATTAGAATGTTTTGTTGCAGTAGCTCCAGTTTCTCTATTTATTCTAGGAACTCTCATTCCTGTTATTGGATCTCTTCTTCTTGTATAATCAACAACGTTTGGTGCAATTGCACGCCAATATGATAATTCTTCTATATATCTGTCTGCTAAATTTCCTGCATTTTCTCTTAAAACTTCAATATTGTTTCCATTAAAATTTGCCAAATAATTTATTCTAGGATCCATTCCAACTGCTAAATGTTGTCTTCCAGCCATTTTTATCTTTTATATAGTTACTTTATATAAAAAAAATAAAAAAATTATAAAAATTATTAATAAATTTATTTATTTACTCTTTTGCATACATTTTTGAAAACTCTTTTGAGTCTTTTTATATTCTTTATCTAAATTTTTAACTTCTTTTGATTTATAATAATATTTTAATTCTCTATCAAATGTAGCTCCACATTTTTTTTGTTTATTTTTATCACTTATTTTACCACATTTTTTATTCATTTTTTCTATCAATTTAAATAATTTTCCATAAACTTTTGCAGATTTTTTACTTGCATCATCATACAATTTCTTCTTTTCTAAACATCCTCTACTATTTATTTCCTTTGCATAACACTCATCTAAATTCTTTTTTATTTTCAAATGTTTTTCCCCATTATTTGTTTTATAATATTCTTTATCTTGTTCATCATAACATTTCATCTTTTTTTTAGGATCATTTATTTTTTCACACTTCTTATATAATGGTGATTTTGATTTTTTATAAAACATTTTTGATAATTCTTCTGTTTCTTTTTTACACCAATCTATTTTTTTATCCATCTTTATTAGTGACTTTAGATATTATTTATATTAACAAATTTATTTACTTTTACCCTCATTTTCTATCATTTTTTGCTTTATTTCATATTCTGTATCCATTCTTCTTGCAAAATCGGTTATTTCATTAAAAAATACAAATATTGATAATGGAGGAACAACAATCGGCCATATTGGTGATAAAGCTAATGATAACAAACAAGTTTCTAAAAATTTAGTATATGGTTTATATTTATTCCTCTCTTTATTCATAGTATTATTAAAAGTATATCCTGTTATACCAACGAATGATATACCAAAACCTATTAAATATTTTCTCCAATTTAATCCAAAATAAAATTCTTTGTCTAATATTGATGATCTTGAAGATGTTGATAATAATCTTCTATTTTTAAGTAACGATGATGTTTTTCTAAATAACATTTTATATATTTGTTATTTTCATTATAAATTCTTTAAGTCATATTTTTTAGTATTTTTACCTTTATTAAATAAAAAAAATATAATACGTTATATATTATTATTTTTATTTCCAAGCTAATAAAAATTTACAGCTTTTTCAATCTATTATTATTTTTTTATTAATTATCTTATATATAATGCCTTTACCTGTTAATTGCCCTTATTACATTGTCACTAAAAAAGATGGTGAGAATGAATACTATGCGTATTTTAGAAGTATCAGACTTCGTGATTCTGATGGCAATATGCTAGATGCTTGTATCTTTAGAAACAATTGCATGAAAAAAAGAAAAATACATTTTGAATATGTTTTTCACGATAACGATGCTATATCTGTCAAATTTCCTGAAGATATGAATTGTATGGTACGCTTCAGAGCTGAAATGTCTCACGAAATGTGGAATCACATTGAAAGATACAAAGCTCAGCTAATACACAATGCTTATATCAAATCTAAGGGCTGAATCTATCGTTTTTATTTTATAATTTTTTGAAAAATATCAATTTATTGATAATATTAATGTATTAGTGTTTTTTTTTTCATCTTAATCAAAATCAGAATCACTATCTTCATAAGATTCGTTTTTATATTATTATTTTTTTATAAAAATTATTAGTTCAGATTATTCAATAATAATAAAATCATCTTCAATTATCCGCTTCCTACAATAAGGACAACGATTTGAACGTTCTAACCATGTTTCAATACATGTCGCACAATATTGATGTTTGCATGCAGTCATTATTGTTGAATCTACATCTTGACAAATATAACATTTTTCAACTTCAATTTTTTGTTCAACTATATTAATTATTGGCTTCATAATAATTTTTTCATCAACATTAACCAACTCCAAACTATACAAATCTTCCTTCATCGAAATTATCCATTTTATCATTTCTAAGCTTAGTACTCTTTGATAGGAATAAAAGTTTTTGCATAGTGTCTTAAAAATCAAATGATTATTCATTGTTATATCCATATCTGGTTTAATTGAATAAAGCCACTTTGCATAATCTAAATTTTTATATTCGCATGCATTCTCAAAAATTGATTCTATGTCTTCCATAAATTCTTCTTTCAAATCACTATCTTTTTCAAATAACCATTTTAACATTTCTATATTGCCATCATTGCTTATATTTTTTAAGATTCTATAGTATTGGTTAAAACTCAGATCTGATACATAAACTGGTCTAATAAATTGTAACCATTGTGCTACTTCTAAATGTCCATGATTACATGTTTTTTCTAAAGCTTTTTTTATTATTGGTCCATAATTCTCTTCAAAATCACTTCTTGGAACCTTTTCTAATAACCATTTTGCTACATCTAAACGTCCATAAGTGCATGCATCTATAAAGTTCTCTCCTTTTTTTTCTTCACCATCACCATATCCATAGTCAGAAATATTAATATTTAATTCAATATTGTGTTTCTCTAATAATTCTGAATATAACCATTTAATTGTTTCAAATGAACCTCTTCTGCATCCATATGTAAATACATATTCTTTTCTTTGAGTAATGTCTGTGTCTGGATTAACCGACATAATCCATTCTACAATGTCCATGTATCCATTCTTGCATGCAAATTGAAAATAAGCTTCGAAATCATGTTTAATTGTAGGTCTCATTGAATAAAGCCATTGAGCAATTTCCAATTGTCCCTTCTTACAAGCCTTCAAAATTGCATGTGTAAAATCTTCGTTTTTAATGTTTTCTCCATAAGTATGATAATACCATTGAACCATTTCTAAAGGTCCTTCAGCACTAATCTCTTCAAACCTAACAAAAGGTGATTGAATATCTGGTTTTATTGAATAAAACCAGCTTGCGATTTCTACATTATTTGATGCAATTACATTTCTATAAATTTGATGGTAATCGTACAATTCAATAAATTCAGGTTTGATATCCAAAAACCATTTAGCCTTCTCGACTTGTCCTTGATAACAGATACGATTCATACATTCATTAAAAACTTTAATATTAATCAGTTCAGGATGCTTCAAAAACAACCACTCTGCACATTCATATAATCCATGATGAATTAGTTTATATAATAATTCAGATTTTGAAATTGGATTATGTATCGAACCACTAAACACAATCAACTCTTTTAATAAAGCCAAATTGTTTCCAGTATCCATTCGAATTTTATACTTATCACTTTCATAAAATCTTTCTTATTTATATATTTTCATGTTTTTTTTTATTTACGTTTGATTAATTATAAAAAATTGATGGTTTATTGTTTAATCTATTAATATTTATTTACATACGTTAAAAAAGATGGTATTTCCCAATATTTATCTCTGTATGGTACCCATTAACCATCCGTTTTTCGGACAGGTTTATGTCCATATCTACAAAACACATAACTGTTCTTCCAGATACCACGTCATCAAACACCGCAATGGTACCCAAACTATAATAGGTGACGAATTTGTCCGGTTTGAACTTGTTCAAAAATAAAAAAAATTAATAATTATAAATAATATATTATTTAATATTAATACTAAATAAATTAATATGAAAAATGATTCATCATCACTCCATTATTACAATTGTTTTTGTCCCAAAATGATTCTTTGGTACAATGAAGCTTTAAAAGAACTTAATCTAAAACCTAAAAAAAAAAAGTTTATTAATACCGATTATTGTATTTTCCCTAAAAGATTCTACGGATATTGCTCCTCATTATCAAATGATAAAAAATATAAATATACTTTCATTGGTTCTTTGAAAGTTGATCACCTCACTTCTATTAATCGAAGTTGGATTATTGATTTTATTAATAATAAATTTAATAATGATTGTTATCTTCAATTTACCGATAAAAAAACTAAAGAAAATTATGTTGAAAAAGGTTTATTCGATTTCACTTTGAAAACTAATGGATTTGTTCCTAAAGAAGTTAAAAAAAATAAACGCAATTATCTTGATACTAATTATTATAAAAAAATTAATCAATCTCAATTTACTCTTTGTCCTGCTGGTGATTCTTTCTATTCTATGCGTTTTCTTGAAGCTATTATGTGTCATTCTATACCTATTGTATTGTCTTATGACGAAACTTTTCGTTCAAAAAAAGAATCATTATTAGGATATAAATATTATTTAGCTAGTGAAGAACATATTTTCCGACAAGATTGGATAGATGAAAATTATAGAATTTTCATTAATAATCACACCTTCAAAAATAATAAAATAAATAACATGCAAAATGATGGAGATTATAACAAGATTATGAATAAAAATAAGAATAATAAAAAAAAAATAAATAATAAAAAGAATAATAAAAAAAAGAATATTATTCGAAAAAAAAATATAATCAAAAAACATAAATCAAGTCGTGTTATTAAAAAATCTATTAAAGCAAATGATACTAATATAAATAATGATGAATTAGTTGAATCTGAAATTATTCTTCATAATATTGCTAAAAAAATTAATAAAATAAATAATATTATTACCAAAAAACCTAAAAGAAAAAATAAAAAATCTAATATGTTTAAATTAATTCGAAAAACTAATAATATCCGTATGAATATTATCAGAAAAAATAATCGAAAAAAATAATTATTATAATTTTTTTAGCACCGTTAATCACTGGTCACTAAGCTTGAAAAAAGAGGATTTTGTCCTCCCCAGTACTCCGTTGTGTTAAGCAGCTCCTCATCATCCTCCTTGTCGAATCTCTCCAACACCGAAGGACAAAAAGATGCCACACAACAACCACAGCAAAGGGCACCGCAACAAGCGATGCCAAATGACGCAACATAGAACGGGTATCCTGTGAGGAATACCAGACTCCTCTTGGCATAATAAGATAACATCTTATTATCATAAGTCTTGTTGACCTCAACGAAAACCGGGTTTCGATATCTGCACAGATTCAAGCGCGTATCGAGGTTGCATAGAATCTTGCGATAATATTCAACCACCGCAATGTAGCTCTCAAAGATGCGCATCATATCCCACCATGTACTGAACCAGAATTTGCTGCTGATTTCCTCCTTCAACAGGTTAATCAAATCGGTATGTGCCTTTTTGATCAACTCGTCTACCTCGGTCTTCTTAGGCAAATCGTGCAAAGTAGGAGCTCTCTCGACCTCCTTCCTCACTCCGCCTTCGTACACTGTGGTCATTTGCTTAGGTACGGCGCTAAGAAAAGCATCGTGCACCTCCTTGTTCCTTAGTTTAACTCGATCAAACTTAAGAACAAAGAAAGCGTATCCGCAATTCTTGTCAACATCATTGTACATACGAACCTCTACAAGACTACCTTGAATGGTAATACTGTAGTGGCCTCTCAGTCCGTCCTCTAATATGTGGATAATTCTCGCGCATCCCTCTGTAAAAGAAGAATACCTCTTCTTAAGATCTTCAAACGACTTCTTGGTTAATGGTACTAAACTCATCTTTACGTTCACTTTAAGTATCAAACAATATGATATTAATGTTAATTAATAGTTTGTATAATATAAATTTTTTTCACTAAAATATCCATCAATTTTTTTTTTATAATAAAAAAATTGATAGACCATTGTATTTATTTATTTTTTTCTATGATTAATAATTAACTTTTTTCTTTTCTGAAAAATCAAAAATGGTAAATCCTGGTTCTCCTTATGCTGTTCAGCGTGATCCGGGTGCTAATAGGATGTCTCTGAGGCAGAATAATGCTCTTCAGGTCACCATAGGTCCTTTTGGACAACGTTATGCAGCTGCGACTGTTGGACAGGTTTTTGTTGTTGGAGTTTTGGTCAGAATTGGTCAGATCGGAGACCGCATCTCTAATCTTGAGACCGGAGTATACAATCAGGCTCTTATCCCACAACTCGAGGAAGACATCAATTGGTTGAGAGGAGGAACTATTAACAATCGCGATGCTATTCTTGCAGTTGTTCTTGATGCTGTTAATAGCTTACAGGGCTAATCGTCTTGTTGTTGCTTAAATCAGCATCGTTATAATTTATTTTATTTTAATATCTGAAATAGTCGTTTGATAATGATAATGTCGAAAATGATGATTTTGATTTTGATTCTATATATCTACATTGAGGACAAATTAAATTTATATCTTTATGAGTAGTCATATTATATTGTCTATTTAATACACCAACACATTTTCCACAATATATATGTCCTTTTTTACAAGGTTCAAATTCAAATTTAACAAACGGTTCTTTATCCTTTAAATCATATGTAAATTCACCGTTACATAAAAAACAAGTGTCTGTGATAATCATTTTCTTTAATTTAATATAATAAATGTTTATTATATATTTGAACTTAAAAAATTGAACCGTTTTTCTTTAGAAAACTTCATATTTTTAATCGCTTGCGAATAAAAATTGAATCGGTTTTCTTTGAAAATCTCATATTTTTTAAACATTCCAATGAATGTTTAAAAAATTGACATTTGCTTCACAAACGCAATTTATTTAAGATGCTTTAGCATCTTAAATAAATTGACAGGTAAAAATCTCTAAAAAAAAAAATATATATAAATTATTTAAACCAACCATGCAAGATACAAACTATTTCAAAGAGCTGGAACAAGCTGCTTATGAGGCATACTGTATCAAAAAGGAAGCCTCTTCGGCACACGATATATACATCTATCGCAATGGACGTGTTGGCGAAACTGCAGCATTGAGAGTCAGTCCGCAGGGACAAGCACTCGAGAGTGCAAGTAATCTCGCATCATTGAACTCCAGTGTGGCTTCGCTGAGACTGGAAGTGTCATCCCTGAGCAACATGGCGCCGCTCGTAGAAAGGATGGTCAAGTGGGTAAGACGGGAGATGTCATCCCTGAACAACATGGCGCTGCTCGCAGCAAAGATGGACGAGGCTACTGAGCTTCTCTTCCAGTGCGCAGCAGAGATGGTCAAGGCTACTGTGCTTATCTCCCAGTGCGCCGAGCGTGCTAGGACGAGCAACGTCGGAGCCGCCATTGTCAGGGCCCACGCAGCGTCTCAGACCACAAGACAGGCGCTGTCGGCTCTGAAAGACTGGATAGACACCGATCGCTGCCTCGATCTCATTCAAACGGCCCGCAGGGAAATAGGGGTGGCAGACGACTACTCTAGTGGAGCAGTCGCTCCTCCTGCTCAGCCTACTTTAGAGGAGGCAATTGCGGCCGTGCAGCACCTGCGCGACATGTTTGACGACTGAGAACGCCTATGTGTTTTTTATAAAATTAATTTAATATTTCGTTCTCTTGTTTTGACATATATGATGTATTTCTATATTACTATTTGGTATTTTCCTTTTTTCACTATTATTATTTAATATAGATTGTATACCTAAAGAATATGCATATGGCGCATTACCACCAGGACCTGTTGAATCTATATTGATATCCCATGTCATAATCCCTTGCATTTTATTTTCTTTTGCAAAAGATGTTAAATTAAGTGCATCTTGTAATGTTAAATCACGAGACATATCATCGTTCCCTGGCATTAAACCTAAAATCATTTTTGATGGTGTCACTTTCCATGTATTTATATAATAATTAATATCCCATTGTATTTGTTCTTCATAAGTAGAACCCGTTTGTATCCATAAATCATATTCCATTGGTTGCCATGCATTTATATTACCTATTGTTAAATTTAATAGATTTTGCTGATAACAACCCGTACTCCAAGCTTGGGCCGGAGTGGTCAAAGTTATATATAATCCTGAATTTAAACTTCTTAATGTATTAATAACAGAAGCTGCTTGATTTGCAAAATCACTCGGAACATTATTATAAGAATCTTCAATATCAAAATCAACACCATCAAATCCTGTTTTTATTAATATTTGGTTAATATTATTTGCTAAATCACCAGGACGACTATATAAAGATGAACCATAAAAAGGATATGTAGCTCCACCTACTGAAAGAGATATCTTCCCACCATGAGAATGTACTAAATTATTTATTTGTTGAATATCAGACATTGTTAAACCTCCACTTATACCCGGAATATAATCTGTTGATTCAAAGTTAAAAGAAGCAAAAGCTAAAACAACACGAGTGTTTGATTGGATAACATTTTTATTTATCATATCTTGAATTTGTGTTAAAGGGTTTTGCCAAGTAGTGACATAAGTTGTATATGTATATGAAGTCATTTTAGTGGTTTATATATTTAATAAATATTTATTTTTTGATTTTTTAATTTTTATAATGGTATATATCCTCTTTTTATACAAAAAATATTTTATTATATTAAATTGTAGCAATGAGCTCGCGCACAAAGGAAATAGGTAAGTTATGGGTTTTCGATGTCCTGTTACCAGTGCTGTCAATATCAATGTCAATAACATGACCAGAATAGATATACTGCATCTTGTTGCTCTCAACTTCGACAGCAGCGACACTGGAATCCGTCCGAACGACAACGACCGACTCGTTGATGTAAGAGAGGAGTTCCGAAATCCTGGCTTCCTTCTCAGGAGTAATGATCCCCGCAAATTCATTTGCGAAAACAGTAGTTCCCTTATTCCCCACACTGCGCTTGCGAATCACGATTGCAGCCAAAAACTGCGACCAAGCAAGAGGGAGAGAATCAAACTTCTTCTCACCATATGTACTAGTGAGCACCCGAATTGCAATGTCAAGTGCACGGTTGTTAAAGATGGGATCAACGACGCCCGACATTTTTATTAATCCCTAAAGATTTCCCAAAAACTTTTTATTGATTATAAATATTTATTTAGTGGTTAAACTTCGGTCTATCAATTTTTTTAGTTTTATATTAAAAAGTGTACTAATACGTATTATGAAAACTTGTTGTTTAAAAAATTGAATCGGTTTTCTTTAGAAAACCTCATATTTTTATTCGTAAACGAATAAAAATTGACAGATATCAATTTAATTAACTTATTTCTATGATTGAAAATTATATAATGGCCTTTTCTAGAGTCTTAGATAAGTACGCGCTTCGTGTTCTCTACCGTGAACACATCTTTCCTGTTGGAGAGTTTGTTCCCGTAGAGACTGCACGACTGATGGTAGATCTGCGAGGACGTCTACTCGATTATCAGTTGGCTGTGGCCGAGTTGCATTCAGCTAAGACAAAGTTGGTGTCCGTAAGGGACAAGGAGTCTCATGCAGCTCAGCTCATTGAGACCGCAAACCGTGCCATTCAATGCGCTACGGATGCTGAAAACAGTGGTATCAGAGATGCCATTGACAAGGCATTACATCTGTGCAAAGTTGTCTGCGTGGCATTTTACCTCAAAGGACATGACACATCAAGACAGCTCGAGGATGCAAACCAGTACATGGACACTATATATGGTTACATCACTGGTTCTATTGCTCCTCCTACTCCGATGACATTCGAAGAGGCTTTGGAGTTGGTGTCAAACCAACCCGAAGACTTCCCGAAATTCTATCCGGATGTTTAAGAACACTTAACATTCCTTTTTTAATGGTGTGTTTATTTATAATAATTTATTGATAAAAATAATACTTTAATAAATATAAGTGAATTAATTATTTATATCACTATAATATAAATAAAACATAAAAAATGACTCTCTGCAAATATAAAGATGTTCTAGGTATACCAAAACAAGGTTTTCACAAAACTAGATTATTCGGATTCGCTCTTTACGATATTTTAGGTACTATTATTATCGCTTTTTTAATTGCTTTCTTCTTCTACAAAAATAATTTATTAAAAGCTTTCCTCATCATTTTATTAATATTAATTCTATTAGGTATTATTTTACATAGAATCTTTTGTGTTAATACCACTCTTAATATGATGATTTTCGGAAAAGTTTAAATCAACTAAATAATTTTGATATAAGAGAAGTACATATGAATTTCTCTGATAATTTATCCTTTGAAAAATCTGGTTGTATTAAATTATCATTGTTATTTATTATTTTATAAAAAATATTATATGTAAAATTATTTTGGTTTTTACCGTCTTTCATTTTTTCAAAAGAATCCAATTCTATAACACCAAAAAATATATAATTCCTTAATTTATAATTCAAATTTACAAATATATACATAAATTCATAATAATATTGAAAATGTTTTTTACCTTCAAAAATTGAATACGGTTCAATTTTTTTACTCTCCAAATATCTTATAAAATATTTTTGACATTCCTCTTTTCTTTCTCTATATCCTTCTTTTATATCCAAACTATTTATTATTATCTCTTCAATATCTTTATCTAATTTATATTTGTTAGAATTATTATTAAAATCTCTACCACTATCAACAAATAAAAAAGAACAAAATAATTTTATTGTATCTCTTATTTTTACAATATTCGGATTTATACCCGAATTTAAATATTTATTATACTCAAAAAATGAATCATTATCCTGATAATTTTTAATAAATTTAAGTTTATCACCCATCTTTAATACAACCGAACTATGTTCATAATCTAATATTTTTATACTCTTATTTATATCTACTTTTCCATCTTTCACACTCCTCTCATCAAATATTATATTTTTATTGTGCAAATCACCATGTATAAACTTTATTTTATTTTGTAAAACTTCTAATTCTTTAAAAAGATGCACCATTATCACCCTAAAATTCGATTTAAATAAACTTTTCATTTGTGATAATTTAGAATCACCATTTTTTATTGTGGTTTCATCTAATAATTTATATAACTCAAATCCTTTTACTTTTTCCATCTTTACTTTACAAACTTTCTTGTAAAATATTATATCTTTTATCTCCGGTACTACTTTTCTATTATTCTTATAACATATATATTGTATCAAATTTTCAATCAATATATTTCCAGGAACATAATTATCTTTTCTTTCATATAATAATTTTTTATATATTTTATTATAATATTTATCGGTTTTTAAAGGTATTATTTTACTACCTGTAAATATTCTTCCTAAATCCATATTGTTATTTTTATTTTTTTCATCATCTCTTATTTTTAACCTAAATACTTTATTTATTATATCTTCATTTTTATTATTTGTTTTTACTATACTTCTTGTACCTCGAAATTCATACTTTTTTAAATAATCTATATTCATATTATTTATTTTTTCTGATGATAATATTAAACTTACAGGAATTAAATATTCAACTTCCTTCATAACAACTTCCATATAATCCTTAAAGTATTCACCATAATCTAAAAAATATTTATTTAAATTATTTTCTATTTTATTCTTCTCATTATCATCTAACGAATTATATTTACCACCAATACTTCTTTTACACTTTTCTAAAAAACTTTCCATCAAATCTTTGAAGTGTTTAAAATCTTTTTTGTATCTTTTTGTTTTACTCATTATTTTACCTCTATATTTATATCAAATAAAATTAGATATTTTTTATCATCTAAATTTAATATTAAATATTTATTAATATTAAATATATAAATAAAAATGAATAACAACAACAATAATCTCGAAAATACCATAATCGACATCATTAATAATTGGAAAAAAGACAATGACCTCAACAAACCCGAAAAATATAAAAAAATATATAATTTCTTCAAAAAAGATAAGAATGACCAAGACATTAAAGATGAAGACAAAATCATGCTAACTTCCTCTCAAGAATCACCTTTCATTTCTTACAAAGAATTTAATGATATCGCTATAAATGCTGGTTACATTGATAAATCATTAACCATTCCCCGCGACATTTACAATATCTCAAAATTGTTATATCAAAATCCAACTAATAAAGAAATTATTATTGATATTGGTAAATCCCTTTATCAATCTGGTGGCAAAAAATTAATGCGTTTAATCTATAATATTTTAACCATTTTTTATCACCAATATGATGACCCTATTATTTATGGACAATCCGCTTTTATCGATATCTGTTGGACTAATTTTCAACAAGATTGGAAATATAATTAATTATCTCTCTTCATTATATCTTCCTTTATCTCTTTTATTTCTTTTTTTAATTCATTATTCATTATCACATTCTGCAAATTATTTATTGAATTTGCTATTCCTAATGAACCTAATGCAATCGCTATAGTTAAAACACAAATACCAATCATTTATTTATTCACAATATTTTATAATGTTTTTCTAATATTATAAAAATAAAAAAATCACAATATTTTTGATGAATATCTTACATCAAAAATATATTTTCTTTTTTTATCCCGGTACCGAGTCCGAGAAGCGGAGCGTCCCGAAGAGTCTTTAGACTCTGAGTGGTTGAGGATTTTGGGAAAAGCCTTTAATTGGCTTTTCACAAAACCCTCCTGGGATGACACTAGTAAAAAAAAAACTTGATATTTCATGATAATATTATTTTTACATCCCTTATCTATATTTTAAGAAACTTAAAATATTTTTTATAATATATTTTAGAAATAAATCATTGAAAATGGAAAATAATCTATCAATTCAATCATTAATTGAAGAAAATAATAAATTAAAACAAAAAATACTTATTTTAGAAAAAGAAAATTATGATTTAAAAAATAAATTTAATAAAGATTATTATAAAAAGTATTATCAAGAACATAAAGAAGAAATTTTACAATACCATAAAGAATATCAGAAAACTGAAAAATATAAAATGTATCAAAAAGAATATAAAAAAAAATATGATAAAGAAAAACCAACTGATCCTGAATTAAAAGCTAAATATAATAGAATATCTTACTTAAGAAGAAAAGAAAAAAAAGAAAAAAAGAAAGAACTTAATGAAAATAAAGAATTTAAAGAAAATATTGAAAATAATAATTCTCAAAATTAATTTTTAATTTATTAAGAAAAAATTATTCGAAATTAATTATTTTTAATTTCGACTTAAAATAAAATCGAATTATAATATATAGAATTAAAAATGAGAAAAAAGAAAAAAGATAAAGAGAAAAAATATTTAACAAATACCTTTTATATTAATTTAAAAGATAAAATTGTTAATCATTCTAATAAGGTTTTTGATCCAACAAATATTAATTTAAAAGAATCTATTTTAGATCAAAATTTATTTAAAATTAAACATAAAATTGATGAATCAATAAATGATCAAAATATTTTAAACTATTCATTAAAACCTGAAGAACATTCCAATAAAATATTTAAATGTATTAAAGTTGATTTAAAATTAAATATTTTACAAAAGAAAATATTTGAAAGTTGGAGAAAAGCTTATATTTTAATGTACAATGAAACAATTCATTTTCTAAAAAAAAATCATACTAAAAAAAAGGAAGAATTATATAAAATTAATGAGATCAAAAAGTTTTTTGATGATTATAAAATATTTAAAGATGATTATACAAAAGTTAAAAACAAAGAAAATGAATTTAAAAAATGTAAAAATAAAGATTTAAAAATTCAATTAAAAAATGAACTTGCTAAATTACAAAATAATAAAATAGAATCCGAAAAAAAAATTAAGGAGTTTTATGAATTTATTAGATTATATATGGATGATCGGAATCCTGAAATAATTTTTAAATTTACAGATAATAAATTTAAAATTGATTATCAAAATATCAGAACATCTCATTTAAAAGATATAAAAAATAAAATTTTAGAAGGTTCCAAATTAAAAGATGATATTTTTAATAACTATAATTTGATGTTACCTGGAAATCAAAGATTAACCGAAAATAGAACTTTTATTTATCCACATACTTTAGACAATGCAATTAAATTTGCTTGTGCTAACTATCAATCAGGTATAACTAATTTAGAGAATGGTAATATTAAAAAATTTAGGATCCGATATTGGAAGTTTAATAAAGAATTTCAATTATTTGATATTGAAACATTTGAATTTAAAAAAGCAAGATATGAAAATACTAAAATACCAGTATTATCAAAAATTAAAGATAACAATCAAAATAATATAAATGAATATTTTGAAATGGCTCGTCCTAAAATAGGTAAATTAAGATATTTTTATGATAAACAAGAAATTTTATTAGATAATATAAAAAGTGATTGTAAAGTTTATTATGATTATTATTTAAAAAGTTATAAATTATTAATACCTGAAAAACAAGTTGATTTTAAAGAAATCAAAGAAGAATTAAAACCAGTTATATCGTTAGATCCAGGATTAAGAACTTTTATGACAGGATTATCAAAAAATGAAGTATTAGATATTTTTGAAACAAAAGATTCTAAATTAGAAAAATATGTAAAAAATTTAATAGATTATGAAAATAATAAAAAGAGAAGTAAGGGATCTTTTCGATCGAAAGATAAAAAGAAAAAAATATATAGAAGACGAAATTATAAAATGAAGACTTTAAGAAGGAAAATATTAAATTTTGTGACAGAACTTCATTGGAAAACAGCAAATTATTTAACTAAGAATTACAAAAACATACTTTTAGGAGATATGAGTTCCAAAGGTATTGTTTCAAATCAAAAATCAAATTTACAAAGTGTCTCAAAAAGAATGACATATGCATTATCGTTTCATAAATTTAGACAAAGATTAAGTCATAAGTGTCAACAAAGAGGAAATTTATTATATAATGTAAATGAAAAATATACTTCCAAAACATGTTCTTTCTGTGGAGGATATAATGAAAATTTAGGAGGTAATAAAGTATTTAAATGTCCTCATTGTCACAAAGAAATAGATAGAGATGCAAATTCATGTAGAAATATTTTAATAAAATCATTAAATTAAAATATTATAAAAATTCTGGGTTAGTTACAACCCCTAAAGAGGTTGGTATTTATAAATTTTTTTTAAATATTTATAAAACTTGTACAGATTAAAGAAGGTTATAATTAAGTGGTAATAGCTTATTATATCATGGATTATTTGGTTATCAAGAAATATCAACTTTTATGTAACGGCGAGGCGATAGCAGCGAAGAAAGAAAAAGCTTGCGGTTTTTAGAATAAAAACCGATGAACGCAGTTCACTTTTTCTTGATGAGGCTGGACTCTATGATTCTTGGCTCCTTCGGAGTCAACATTATTTATATAAACATTATTTATATAAACATTATTTATATAAACATTAATTATATAAACATTAAAAAAACGTAAAATATCACAAAAATTTGATGGATAATTTGTCTGATTATTATCATCTTATACATTATATCAATTATTTAAGTATTGTTTTACTTACTCACAACAATGAGAACCAATAAACAACCTTTAGGAGATTTCCTCCGTAAACAACAACAAACACCTAGAACCAACTATTCGTCTTTTGCGGATATGGTCTCTGGTGTTACTATCGAAGAAAGAATACGTAAAGTCGAAGAAGAGTCTTTAAGAACTTTTCAGGAAGACTTACGTAGACAACGTCTTCGGGAGGAAGAAGAGAATCGGCGAATTTTGAATGAAATCGCCGAGGCTGAACGCCGTGAAGAAGCTTCATGGCAAGCAGTCGTCTCCAAGAGAGGCCAATAATTTATTTATTGGTCTTATTATAAAAAAAATCTTTTTTTCTTAAAAAGACCGCAACGAAGTTGCCTTGGTCTCCTCTAGACCGCACATGCAAAAACCTTTCATGGAAAAAAAGAATTATTAATCTGTGTAAAGTTATATAATTTTTAAGCAATACGAATACGAGACTAATATGAGATAATTCTTTTTTTCCATGAAAGGTTTTTTCTTTTTAAGAAAAAAAGGTTTCTATAACTTCATTATCTATATCATATAATATATTAAAACCATAATATTTTAATGACTTCTCTTCTGTCATTCTATAATATCCATCTATTTTTGAAGGATAATTATCGGAAAATAATACTATTAATTTTTTATAATTTTTATCATTCTTGTACTCCTTCATAAAACAACTTATTTTTTTCAATTCTTCTTTAGAATCATTAAATAATTTTACTAATTCTTCTTTACTATATCTTTTCTCACCTGGTTGATTCTTTAAATATACTACATATTCTATCCCTATTATCTCACTCTCCTCAAAATATTCATTAATAGGGATTTTTGGCATTTTTATATTTATAATTATTATAATTATTTTAAATTAAATTTAAACTTAAAATATTTTTTATATATAAATATAAATATAAATTAATTAATATGTCATCATCAAAAATTAAAGAATCAAATCTATTCAATATTATCCGTACCAATAATATTAATCTTTTAACCGATTTCTTTTATGAAAATCCCGGATTCAATATTGAACATAATCTCAAAAGTGGAAGACGCAATAGATTATTAACCGAAGCTATTGAAAATAATTCTAATGATTGTGCTATCTTTTTAATGACTCGTATGAATACTACTCAATTAAGAGATTATGTTAGTCGTACTATTCATTTATTTCAAAAATGTGAAAATACTGTCAATAGTTTTATTTTAGTATCTCAAAATAAAGCTGATGAAGAAAATAATTATCGCATTATAGAAGATATTGTTCTTACTATTACCGTACTCCATTTTATTATTCCAGAATACAGATTTACTCAAATTATCGAAAAAAATAAAACACATTTTATTAATCTTTTGTCATCAAATCCCGAATCTCAATTCAAATATAAACTCGAATATTATCTCGTCCGAAATAAAATCACTTGGTTCAATTATTTTATTAAATTTTATCAAGATAATAATATTGATTTAAATCAATTATATTCTTTTGTTATTCTTTATGGACACAATCATTTATCCGAAAAACATAAAATTGTTATTAAACATTTTAAAAATATTGGTTTTGATACTAAAATCCATTTATATAATTGTCACGACGATTTAAAAAGTAAATATCAATATTCTATCTTATTCTTCTTTATTATAACTGATAAATTCGATTTATTGAAAATAAAACTCCCTACTGATTTCTCTTTTGAATCTGAATTCTTGAATATGTTTAATGAAGATAATCAAATTTTTGATTTATATTCCAATATTTTCAGAAATTTTGTCCAATGTCATTATGATTTGCTTGGTGACAAAATCGGATATTGTTTTTTATTCGGTTACAATCAATGGCATTCTGAAGCTCAATATCAATATATGATTAAATTTCAAAAAATTGTTAAATTTTATTCACCCGCTGTTTTTGATAAATTTAATCTTATTAATGATTTAATTGAAAAAAAGAAAAAAGATAAATATCTAAATTATAATTCTCATATCAACGAATATTATCAAACTAATAAAAAACATATTGATGAACTCATCGTTCTTTTTAATCAAATTTAAAAAAATTTTCCCATTAAATATATTTTTTATAATACTGTTTTCCTTAATAACGAGCAACATCCATATAAGGACCATTGTGAAGTTCCATCATCTCTTCAGGCTCCCTCACCGCACCAAACCAACCCAAATCTCCCACAGCAGCCACCGAAATGACTACATAAAGGAAATCAAGATTATCCCTATACCTATACATCTGATCGATCCACTCCTGAGAAATGTATGCACAAATTTGAGCAAAATCCAGGTTCTGAACCACATCCTTGTAAGGACACGTATCATGACGAAGACCTCTTAGTGCACGACCAACCTCATTGCGAATCGACATATCTGCAGTCAGCTGAAGGTCACGACGATCATCAAAGTTATCAACCACCGGAACGTCCTCGTTATTCATTTTTTTGTTAGCAGTTAAAAACTCCTATTCTATTTCCTTCATATATAAGTATTATTTATTAGACTAAATGGTATCACTTTTTTTTTTATTATTTATTAATATAATAATAATTATAATAATATACTATACGTAAATAAATAAAAAATTGATTTTTTAATTAATATTAAATAAAAAAAACCTATTTAATACATAAAAATTAATAATAATTATGCTCAAAAAAAACCTGTATAATTCTAATCATAGATTTAAATTAAAAGATTGGGTTGACCCGAAAAGATTAGACTATTATACGTTAGCTTCCAATGAAAATGCTTTGTTTTTATTAGAAAATAATTTGGACAAAATTGATTGGCGAGAATTCTGTAAGAATAGGAATGATTATGCTATAGAAATATTGAAGAAAAATAAAGAAAAGATAAATTATCAATCTTTATCTAGTAATCCATGTGCTCGTCAATTGTTATTAGAGAATTTTGATAAAATTTGTTGGATGACTATTGTTGCAAATGAAAATGCTGTTGATATCATATTAGATAATTTTGATAAATTTAAAAAATACGATTTCCTATATGGTTATATAAAAAGTAATAAAATTATTGATTATCTTAAAGATAATAATTTATTTGATAAAAATTTTAATTCTTATGGTAGTTGGTATAGAAATCCTTTATTCTTTGATTTAATTAAAGACAATATTGTTAATAATAAAAATTTATTTTACTTAATTGATAATCATCATCCTGGTGCTATTCAAATTTTGGAAGAAAGACTTGAAAAACTAATTGTTGCCAATGGTGTTGATGAGATAAAAGTAATTGATTATTTAAAATCTAGAAAAGATTTCCAAGATAGTTTATCTCAAAATCCTTCTGCAATGCCTATTTTATTGAAACATCCTGAACTTATAGATTGGATTCGTTTATCTTCTAATCCTTCAGCTATTGATCTATTAAAAGATAATCAGGAAAAAATAGAATACACATGGTTATCTAAAAATCCTGCTATTTTTGAATTAGATTATGATTTTCTTCACGAAAGAATGAATATAATCAGACATGAATTAATGAAAAAAACATGGCATCCTGATAGATTTAGAGAATGGTGTTATGATGATGATGAATTAAAAGAATTATTTTAATTTTTTTTATTTATTAATGCAAAGTTTATTTATAATCTTTTAATTTTTTCTTTTTCCCGTAAACGGCTTTTTCTTTTTTCTAAAAAGAAAAAGGGGTTTGATGATGAATTGAAAGAATTTTGTTAATTTTTTATTTATTAATGTAAGTACTGAGAGCTTTAGCGCTCTGGCGACTAAGAGAATCAGCAAAGCAGATTCTGTAAAGTTTATTTATAATCACATTCAACTTTTAATTTTTTCTTTTTCCCGTAAACGGCTTTTTCTTTTTAGCACCAAAAAAGAAAAAGAGGTTTATAAAATATATAATATTATTATAGAATTAAATTATTAATAATAAAATATGAAAAAAATTATAAAAAAAAATAGAAAAGAAAACAAATCAACTACTAAACTAAAACCTGTTGATTTAGAAAAAATTAGAATGAATAATATTCTTAAATTAGAAAGTACTAATTTAGAACTCAAAAATAGAATTGAATCTATTTTATTTTCCGAAAAAAAATACTATTATTTTCAAATTGGATTCAATCGTTGTGCTACTCAAAGTTTATATAAAGCTTTCGTCGATTGTGGTTTAAAAGCTATTCACCAAAATTTAAGAACTAGTCGATTGTGTTTTAGAGAATATATAGCTACTATTATGTTAGATAATCTTCAAATGAAAGTTTTAAACAAACCTATTTTAGATGGTAAATTATCTTCTTATGATGCATTTTTTGATATGTCCTATATATTTGGAGATAATGAATTTAATTTTTATAATTATTTTAGAAATATCGAAAAACAATATCCCGGTTCTATCTTTATTTTTAATACCCGAAATTGTGTTGATTGGATTTTAAGTAGAATTAAATTAGGTAAAGAACTTTCTGAATATGCTTTATATTATAAAAATATAAATGATGAAAAAATTAAAGAATGGATTGACCATTATTTTGAACATAGTTATCTTGTTAAAGAATATTTTAACAAACCTATTATAAAAAAAAGAAGTAAATTATATATTTATCCTATTAATGAAAAATCTTTAAAAGATTTTTGTATTGAATTGGGTATTCCTAATACACACAAAATTAAAGAAGAAAAAGTCGATTTTATTAAAAATAAAAAATTATCTGAAAATGATAAAAAATACATCAATGATGATATTCTTATTTATATCCAATCTAAAATTGATAAATATGGTGACCCTTCTAAAATCAATTGGTGGAAATAAAATATATTTATTTATATTAAGGATATTATATTTTTAATGAAAAATAATAATAATAATGATAATGATAATAACTATAACAAAAAAAAAATATTTCAATTAGGATTCAGACGTTCTGGTGGTTTAATTTTAACTAATGCTTTAGAAATAGCTGAGAAAAAAATAGCTTTTCATAATATTCGAACCGCTAAATATTGTTATATGCAATTTTTAGCTATCATTATGAATAATAATTTAAAAGAAAAGAATAAAATATTATTAAAAGAATTAAATAATTATGATGGATTTTTCAATTTAACTTTCGAATTTCCTGATCATTGGTTCAATTTTTATAACTATTTTAAACAAATTGAAGAACAAAATAAAGGTTCTCAATTCATTATAACTGTTCGACCTATTCTTGAATATATTTTGAGTTTAATATTTTTATATAAAAGAAGTAAAGTATTATACGCTAAAAATATTAATACTAAAAAAATATTTGAATGGATTGATGACTATTTTAATCACTGTATTGAAGTTCGTGATTATTTTAAATTATCTCATATCAAAAAAAGATCCGAATTATTCGTTTTTATCCCTGGTAAAATTAAACCAGAAGATTTATTAAAAAAAATGAATGTTTACCTCTACCCCAATGTCAAAATTAATATAACTGATTATTCTGAACTCAAATTCGATAAAAATGATTATAACGAATTTATTAATGATAAAATATTAAAAAAAATTCATGAAAATCTTCATTTACATGGAGACCCTTCCGAATTAAAATGGTGGAATTAATTTCCAAATACAAGTCCCATCATACCAGACATTGTTCTTTCAATATTGTAATTTAATGCAACTATATGAATATTTAAATCTTTGTTATTTGATTTTCTGAATTTAATTCTTACATTATCTATCCTTGAGAAATTAATTGTTTTTTTATTATAAATATCAATATTTGTTAATGGTTCATCAAATACTCTGTTATACAATAACGGTTCCGCGAATTCTAATACATAAATATTAGGTATTTTCTCTTTTAAAATCATATCATATATATATTCATTATTAAATATTAATTGAAAATCATATACATCTTCTTTATCAAACCCATAAACATATAAACAAAAAACAGGATGATTAAATGGTATAAAACATGTTTGTCCACTACCTTTGTCACCTATAAATGATTGATTAACTTCTTGATTTTGAATTAATAATTCTTGAAAGGTATTCGGATTTTCTCTAATTAAATCCTTTTTTATTTTATTATCATCTATATCATACTCTTGATATAATAATTCAAAATTAATGTTTTCTGTATTGTTGTTTTCATCATCTTTTTTAATCTTATTTATATAATTATTATTAAATTTGATATCAAAATGAAAACTATGATACATGAATTTATTTGTATTATATATATTAATTATATGTGAAATTGGTATATAAATAAATCCATCTTTTATTATTATTTCTTTACCATATAACCAATTATAAAATGATATTTGATGCATATCAATTCTTCCTGCAAAATCTTGTCCTCCTATTGTATAATTTATATAATCAATTATGGCAAATTCTTTTGCCGTCAGTGAGACGTCATTATTAATATCTAGATCTGAATTGTATGGAAGTTTTAACACAAAATCAGATACATATTTATTATTAGAATCCAATCTTATTTTTATCCTACTCTGTAGAAAGACAATCTTTTCTGATTTTTCTGTACTTTCAATATTATTATTATCAATATATTTTCTTAAATTAATACTTTTTTTTAAATCATTAATCGGTTCGTCTTGTGCTCCTTTGGGAAAGTTTAAAATTAATGTATTATTCATTTTTTTTTTGAGTTTGTTAATATATTTTATTATATATTTTTTAAGTATCTTTTTATTATTAGTTAATAATTATTTGTTATTTAAAAAAATATGCATAAAATATACATAGAAAAAAAAATGGAAAATAAGAACAATATTATAGAAACATATTATGATAATTCAAATAATATTCATACTAAGATTGAATATGTAGATAATATTAAAAATGGTATTTATGAAGTTTATGATATTAATGGAAATTTATTATTGAAAACTTATTATAAAAATAATATGAAAAATGGAGATTTTATTAATTATTATCCCGATTCTAATCAAATTAAATTAAAAACAACTTTCATTAATGATAAAATTAATGGTTTAAAAACAACTTATTTTCCTAATGGAAAAATTCACGAAATTTGTTACTATAATGATGATTTACCTTGCGGACAATATAAAAAATATGATGAATCCGGTAAATTAATTGAAACATCTTTTTGGAATTATGGTAAAAGAACATCATTAAATAAAATGGTACAAAATGAATTTATTGATAAAGTTTATCCTGAATTAATTCAAATGACTTGGCATCCTAATAGAGTTATGGATTGGTGTTTGAGTGGTGAAGATTTTTAGATTTTATATGTTTTTTTTTATTTATATATTTTTTATAATCCGGGTGTTTTTTAATCCCTGAACACCCGAATGATGTACCCCATCCTGTTGACAAACCAGTTCTGATAGAACGGTTCGTCCTTGTGGATAATGTACTCATCGCCACTGCCCTTCTTCTTCAGCAAAAGGTCGTTCTCCCGGAATTGGATAACATCTCCAAACCAGAAGAGACCAATCTCCTTACCACCAGTACCATCTGACCGGTATTGGATGACAATTATTCCTACATTAGGGCCCGTGCTCTCCAAAGTCTCAAATGACACAATGGTGTCATCGGGATGCACCTTAGGAGGCAAAACAGCACTCATTTTCAGCTTTTAGTGTTTAACAATAAAACAATTGATTTAAATATTATTAAAAATATTTTTGATGAGTTATACTATCAATTTTTTAATTATAAATTCTTATTAACCTAACGGAAAATTCCTGTTTGGTAAGGCCTGTAATCTTTGTAGCTGATGATAATCTCACCCATACTATTGCAACTGGCTTTAAATCCACCGCAACTAATGCTGTCTGCTTCAGTGGGACGTGCTCTTTTGAAATTATCAATTACACTTGTCACCACCCTTTTCACTTCGGCGTGCGTAAAAATTGCAATTGGAGCAACCCTTTTCATTTCGGTGTGCGCCGCCAATACCCAGTAATTATTTCTTTCAAACCTCATTACATCCATAACTTTTTCGATCCATTTATCCAAATCAGATGGAGCGACCACGTTTGCGGCACCAAAATATACCTCCATTTTTTATAATTATATCATTAATTTATTATTATTAATGATTTTTGCTATCAATATTTTTTTATTATAAATTTTCAGATGATTCTAAATCTGAATCTCTTCGACAAGTTCAGCATTAACAAAAACACCATCTACAAATTGAATTGGTTCATCATCAGAAGCAGGAACATATTTTCTCTTAATCAGATTACCACCAGGAAGTAAATAAGTATCTTCTGTATAGATACTACCATCATCTTCATAATAAACCTCAAAATGATAAAAATCTTCAACATCATCATGATTAATTCTCGAAATTGTTTTCTTCATTTGTACTTTTAAAGGATTCAAGTCCATATCGTATTCGGTGTGAACATAATTAAGTTTAATAGTCAAATCGTTATTTGAACTTAAAATCTTACCATCATTGGCAAAAATAACCATTTCATCAATGTATTCATCAACCATTTCGTAATTTATGGTATGAAAGTATATTTTTCTGATAACTAGAGTACCATCAGGACGTTCTTCTCTTTCAATAATTGTTTTAGGAACATATTGACTTACTGCCATCGGTATCCTCGATTTTCCCATTCCCAATGCATTATACGTTATATTCATTTTATGTTTTTATGTTATTCGTATTGAATAAAGTTAATAAATAATAATAGAATTTTATTTATTTACAATATTTTAATCAAGTTTTTTTATAAATTTATCTGATCTAAACATTAATTTCCTCAATGATAGAGGCATACCTAATAATAGTATCAATCACAGGCTCAGACACATCATCATTCCTAGGAAGAGAATCATCAATCTCAACCCCCTTCTTGTAGCTCCAAATCCTTACCATATTCCAATTCTCCTTATCAATCTTAAAATCGAAGTTATCACCGTACTCTGGTACAGGCTTGAAAAACAAAAGGTTAAGCTCAAAATCAAAGACCTTGAAACCATCATAATCATTCAAATAAATGCGGTTAGGACGAATCTCAAGGTCGAAAAAATAATCATATGCATCTTCCATAGGATGACGCCAAATATTAATCTTAATAGAACGCACCGTCTCAGGATGGTCCTTGTGGAAAATCTTCAGAGTAGAATTCGACCGAACACCATCTGCAATCTGCCTTCTGGTCTCAGTCTTATAGAACTCCATGTACATATCATTATTGGTGTATGGACTAATCTCTGTTCCATCCTCAGTTGTAATTGTATATGGAATCTTGACATCATCAACATCTACACCAATCCAATAGGTATTATCAAAAATAATAGGATAATATGTCTTTAGGAACTCTTCAGGAAACTGCTTGAAAATCTCGTCACGGACCGAACAAGGATTCAGCTCAAGTGTCATGTGGTCAAAACGATGATACTCACCGAAGTCCTTAGAAAAATCTCCTGCACACGTCTTCTCCTCATCAAATCCAAACATAAAATCCATCTTAGCCTTGTTACGGGCATCCAACCTCTCTTTCTCCTTCTTATCATGAATCGCTTTACGTTCTTCCTTTGACAGCTTGGTCTTAGGCTTTACGCTAATAAAATCAGTCATTTTGTGATGTTTTAATGAAGAATCAAACGATTCTTAGTATAGTTTTAAAAATATAATTCAAAAAAATAAAACTTAATAAAAATAAATCAGGTTTTTTATAATTTTACGACTAATTAAATATTAGTAGTAGTTGTTTGTTCTTCTAAAGAAGTTGTTAATCCTCCTTCTTCTGAAGAAGAAGTATTAGAACGTTTGAATTGTTCAACAAATTCTTCAATAGAACTTCTAAGTGAGTGATTAGGTATTAACATTTTATTATCTAAATTAAGTCCAGTCTTAGGACTCTTATTATTTCTCTTGAACCACTCTTTAATATTATGTCTTTCATAAGAATGACCATCACTACAAATGACTGGGTCAGACATAATAGTTAAACCAATTGGACACTTAAATCCATCTGGTAAAGAATCACCAAAATCTAAATCATCATAAAGATTAGTAGGATGGGATTCATCTTCTTGTTCTGCATTTTCTTCTAAATTAGTAGCGGTGTAAGTATTTACAATACCTAAACTTCTATCAATACCTAAATTTCTGTCAATAGCAGAGATTGATTCAAATAATTCGTCTAACATTCTTTCATTAATAATACTATTAACTCTATTTCTTCTAATACTATTATCTCTTCTTTCAATATTTCTGGAGTTATTTCTTCTATAATTGTAAGTCAAATTAAAAGCTTTATTTACAAATCCAAAACAAGCAGAACAACAATTCTTACCCATACCAATTTGTAAATTTCCGATTCTTCCAACTCTTCTATCTTCTTGAATTCTCCAATATCCATTTCTATCTCCACAAGTTTTAAAACCAGTGTTGATACTATCAGGTAAATTAAATAGACCTGAATCTAATATACTATTAACTAATCTACAAAAATCCTCAAATTTTATTTGATTTTGTAGAGATGTACCACGATGATAACCACAATTTGGTTTTCTACTATTAGAAGCACTCATTTTTACGTTTTGTTATATAATCCAAACAAATTATTATTATATATTAAAAAAATGTATTAATTATAAATATTTTATCAATTTTTTTAACAAATATTATTTACGTTATTATAAATAAATTTAATAATATAAATCAAAAATGATAAATAAAAATCTATTAGAAAAATAGGTATAAAAATAAATATGAAAAAAAAAAATTTAGAAAAACAAAAAACTAAACAAATAATAGAAATAGTAGATACTCCAAGTATATTAGATGAACCTGTTCATATAAAATATGCTATATGTTTATTAACTTTTAGACCAACAAAAGATTTAATATTGTTGAATTCAAATTTTGAAGATATTAATGATTATCAGGTATATGTAATAGTTGATGATAATGAATGGGATATAAAAGATTTAGAAAAAAATTTTCCTAAATTTAAATTTATAAAAATAAAAGAAGAAGAATGCAAAAAATCAGGTTTTATTAATTTTAATTTTATGGTTAAAAATGGTGAACCTAGTGCATGGGATAAAGGATTAATGTATTTTTCTATAATTAATCCAAATAAATATGATTATGTATGGTTTATAGAAGATGATGTATTTATACCAAAAATAGATAATATTATAAAAATAGATGAAAAATATCCAAATGTAGATTTGATCACCAAAAAAACATCATTTAACTCAGAAGCCAAAGAACAATGGAATAAATGTTGTAGAAACATCAAAAAAGATAAAAAGATGTTAAACAATTTATGTAAAACAATGGTTTGTATATGTAGAATGTCAAAAAAATTATTAGAAATAATAAAAGAATATATAGAACAATACAAAACAGGATTTTTTTTAGAATTCTTTTTTTGTACAATAGCTCATTATAATCGTCTATATACAAAAGAAATTGACGAGATGAATACAATAATTTACAAAAAGAATTGGAATATAGAAGATATAATAAAGAATCCTGATAATTTTTATCATCCAGTAAAAGAGATAAAACAACAACAAGAATTTTGGAAGGTTATTAATACTTATTCATATTATAATTTAATATTTGATTTAAAAAAAGTATATGAAAAAATTAAATATTTAAATATGAAGAATATAGGTTTATTTTATGTACAACAAGCAATATACAGAAATAAAAATAATGAAGATGAAGAAATAATACTTCAAAAAATAAATAACAAAAATAATTTAATTTTTCAAAATAAAATTAAAATAAAAATTAATGATAATCAGAACTCTGAGAAAATTTTATCCCATAGTTCTGAAATAAAAAATTTTGAAGACGGTTTAATATTAGTAAAAAATATGAAATATAAATATGTGTGTTTTCAAACTATAATTGAAGAAAAATATATAAGCGAAGATGGTAATCTAGAAGTGGATATTTTAATATATCCAGGATTAATACCTATAATGAAAATTTCATCATTTAATAAAAATAAATCAATAAATCTAATATCTTCACTTGTTTTTAGTGATACATATAAAAAAAATCTAGATTTAATTATAAAAAACATAAATACATATTTTGGTAGTGATTTTGAATTATATAAAAATTATGATTTTAAAAAAATAGATAAAGCAGTAAAATATATAAAAAAAAATAAAGACATATTTAAAAAATTAATAAATAAAGAAAAAGAAATATACGAGAAAACAATAAAAGAATTAGAAAAAAGTGGAGATACAATAAATAAATTTTATAATTCTATGATGTTTTTAAATACTATTAATAAATAATTAATAATTGATAATAATTGATAAAAAAATTAGAAATAAGATATATTTTTTTCATGAGAACGATTATCTTCTGATTTTTTCTGATAAATAATTAATCCATCTGATTCTTCAATTTTATGAAGGAAAGTATAATTATTATCAATAAAACTAATTAATTTTTGGAAAGATAATAAAACAGATTTTTCTAAAATTAAATATCCATTTATTCTTAATAAAACTTTAATAAATATAAACCAATACATCATTTTATCAAATTTATCATAATCATGAATAAAAATTAAATTAAATTTATTTTCTCTATATTTATTTAATATTTTAGGAAAAGAAGTGATATAAGATTCAATAAAAAATTCTATATTTTTATTTTTTGTTTTTCTAAAATTATTAATACCAATATCATCCCAAATAATTTTTTGTTGAGGATCAATTGTGACAATATTATGATTTATATTTTTTAAAGATTTAATAAATAAATCAGTAAAAACTCCAAAATTCATACCAATCTCAAGAACATTAGATTTAATATCGAACGGTGGTTTAATTTTATTTAAATATTTGCTAATAATTTTAATATTATTTTTTTCATATATTTTATAATCTTTAATTATATTATTATCTAAAACTTTAAAAGCTACATTAGATATTTTTAAATTATTGATTTCATTTTTAAATTTAATTAAATTTGAGTGACTAGGATTAATTTCAATAAAGAATGTGAAAAGATATTTATAAATCAAATTTAATAAAGATTTAGTTTGTTTTTTAATTAAAAAATCATAAAATTTATATTCGTAAGTCAAACTTGAATTCATAATTTTCAAAAGATTATTAATTTGTGGTTTAGGTTCTATGAAAAAAGATTTTTTTTTTATAATATTTTCAAGAACAGATTTTGAGATTCTTGATTCTCCCAAATAACCAATCCCCAAAATATGTATATTTCCAATATAAACAACTTTTTCAAAAAATAATGATAAAAGATAAAAATATTCAATTTGACTTTCACTACATGGATGAATAGATGTAAAATAATAACCACCTATTTCTAAATAATTATAAAGATAATATAACATTTTAAGATGTGTTATTAATGTTTTTTTCATGCGTTCACAATAAGGTAAATTTTTAATTAATTGATAAATATTATCCCCGAAAACATTTGTTTTAATACATTTAAATTTGTTATCTTTTAATTCTTCTCCTTTATTTAAAAATATAGGTTTATATTTATGAATATCAGGATTTAATTCATTTATTATCATAGTAGGGAATTTATCAAAAGTATCCAATGGTATTAGTTCATAAAAAAAGTTAGATTGAATACTTTTAATAAATTGTTTTGATTTATTAAATAATTCTTCTGAAGGTTCATCACTATTTAATTTATGAAATTTATTAATAAGCAAATCATATTTTTTACTAAGTTCAAATGTTTTTTTTGGTATAATAGTACTATCTTTATTTTTTTTAAATTCAATAGTAGGATTTATATCTAATGGATATGAAAAAACAAAAAAAGATTTAAAAAGCATATTATAATTAATTTTTTATATCTAATATTTAATTATATATTTTCATTTAATTATTTTATTTATAATTTTTAATATTAAATGATTAATTCTCTTCTTCAATGAATTCGTTATGATTCATATCAAAAGTATTAAACATAATTGAAAGATTATTCTTCTTAATGTGTTTTCCACATAGTTCTATCATAAAATCTCTCAGATTAGAAACACAATAAATAATATTATTCATCTTAATCAAAACAATATTGATATCGAATTGTGATTTCTTACTCTTCTTAAAACATTCTAAAAGATTATCAATGCCATGTTCATAGATATCATCATGTTCATAATCCATAAAAGTAAGAATACAATATAGATTAAATGCATAATTTTCTTTAGTCATAATTTGATTTTTAGTATTCGATACATGATTTTCCAAATAAAGAATCTTCATAAAATCCATAAATTCTAGAATGATTTGATGAATAATATGAATAACAAAGATATTAAATTCAATGTTATTGTTAATACCAATCTCTTCATCACCAAATTCGTTACAATAACAAATAGGTAGATAACTTAATTTTCTAATCTCAACATTTTGTAAATAGTCATATAATTCAATAATAACACCTAATTCGCGATGTAAGATAGTCGAAAAAACCAAAATAGGTATATTATCGAAAGCTTTCATAGTACATCTTTTACTATTCTTTGAAAGCTCGTCCATAAACTTATCACAATCAATAATAGATTGATTAATGTAAGTTTTAAGACTAGTATAATCTTCTGAAGTTATGTTTACGTCCATATTTATGTGTAAGCTAAAAAAAGAGCTTAAAAGTTTATTATTTTAATGAAAAAAATATAATATTAGATAAATATATTCAAATTTTATTTAATGAATAATAATTATTATTCATTCAAATTTTATTTAATGAATTATGAATTATGAATTATGAATTATGAATTATGAATTATGAATTATGAATATTATATTTTTTTTTTGAATTATGATTCCATTACTTTCTTTTTTTACTTAGGACCCGAATGGAAAGGGCGTATACTTAACGCGTACCTTACGTGCTATTTTAACTGCGTCGCAACTCACAGTCACTATTTCAAGTGATACTTGCTATCTTTTAACTGTATAGCATCCAGCGCTACTAAACTGAGTAGCACAGTGCTGTCTTTAACTGCGTTGCAAACCGCAGCATGCTATTTTTACCATGGAAGCACAAACCATCCGAGGAAAATCCCGGGCATAAATAATTATGCAGACCGTAAAGCAATGTAGGTAGCCACATCCAAGACACCAGGCGGAACAAAAACCCACTCACAATCCAGATGCGAAAAAAAAACATCTAAGCACGAGAAGCCCTCTACAGTGCTATCCCGTTCAGAAACATGAACCCTAAAATCGTTCTCTTTTAGAGTGTTGAAGAGCATACCCAATGTATCACCGTTATATCTGGTATACGTCAGAACTAGAAGATTTCCTTTTTCTCCACTATCCAAAAGGTGAACTTTGAGTTCATGTGCTTCAACATCATCAACATGTTCTTGTGCATATTCAATATGAGCACCGGTAACGAAGAATTGGTGATCCTTTGGATTACGATGCGTTAAGCACTTTTTCAATCCAGAACCACGAAGAATTTCTCCGTTTCCAATAATCTCCCGTATCTTTTTCATTTTAGGATACTTACCTTAATTTTATATATAGAATTTTAAAATATTATACATAGAGCTGTCAATTTTTTGAAGTTATTAAGCAACTTAGATAGCCTTTTATTTGCAAATGTCGTTCCTGGCAACTCTATAGAGTTGCAGAGCGATAATCGTTTTTCTTGGCTCTTTGAGCAGAAAAACGAATCTATCAAAGATGTAATAATTAGTCACTAAAAAATTCAACTTAAAATAATTATTTAATTCAACTAAAAATAATCATTTAATTCAACTTAAAATAATTATTATATATTAATCAACTAATAATAAAAATGAACCAAAAAATAATTATTCATATATTATTTTTAAAATTATATAAAAAAATAATCCAATACGCTATTGAATTAGAATTAAGCGAATCACGAAGGAATAAGAATAATGAATATTATGGATATATACTTTCTTTTTCTCATAATGAAGATATATTTTTCAATTGTTTAAATCATACTTTTTATAATTTAATGCGAAAAAAGGAGATTATATTAAAAACAAAATTAAATGATAATCACATATATTTTCCTATGTTAATTCTTTCAGAAATCATTAATAAAAATTTTATGACTTTCGATTGTAAAATATATTCTCCTTATCTTCAATATTTAGAGATGAATATTTTACTTGTAGAAGAAAGAAAAATATGTTGTCCATTAGGTATAGTTATTGATAAGATTTATTTTTTGAATTTAATGTTAAATGAAAAACCTAAATTTTGGTTTGAACATTCAGGAAATTCTGTTAAAAAACAGATTCCTTTAAATATGATTTATGATTTTGAAGATTCTGTTATTGATAAATATACTCTTACTTCCGGTAAATACATTCGAATTGAAAAAGATAAAATAATTGAATTATTTGAAAATGAATCTGAAGGAAGGATTCGATATGATTTTTCAGAAGACGAAAGACCCTATATTTTTATGAAGAAAAATAGCAAATTTGACCATACTAAAAAGAATTTTACAGAATACACTTTAAATGATATATTAAATTTTATTGATGAACAAATTAGTATATATGAAATACAAGATAATAAAAAATTATTAAATGAAGAAATTGAAGTTGAATCAAAGAATCCTCAAAATCTTCAAAGATTATTAAATTATGGAGTAACTATTGAAGAAGCTTTAGAAGCTATTGGTTTTACTGATTTACGTTAATATGTTTATAAAAAAATGATTATTTATAAGTATATTTATAGAGAATTTAAATAATTATTAATAATTAAATATAATATATAAAATGAATAATCAAACAGAGAATTCGAATAATAAAGCATTAAATATGCATATAAAAACAGTTAATTTATTCAAAAAAATCATTGAATCAGCTATTGAATTAGAAAATAAAGAATCTGTAACAGAGACTTTTGGATACAGATTAGCTAATTCAGAGGAAGATGATATATATTTAATGATATGCAAACCAACTTTTTATTCATTAATGTTAAATAAAAAGATTATTCTAAAAACAAAATTAAAAATGTCAAAAATTTATTTTGTGATGTTCATCTTAGCTCAAATTATTGAGTTTAATATGTTAAAATTAGATGATGATTTTTTTTTTACTTTTAGTTTATACTATAATTCTAAAGTTAACAACATAGATATTAATAATAATAATAATAATAATAATATTAATAATAATGAAAACCCAAATATTGATATTTTTTCAAGAGGTATTCCTCGTATTAATAAAGATGTATTAATTGAGAAAATGATAGAAGAAGAAGGTGATTTTTGGATAAATAGTTCAGGTCATAGATATCCTTCAATTATTGAAAATACTACAGAAAATAATAATAATCAATTGATATTTGAATTTACTTCATCTACTATTTACCAATATTTATATAAAGAAGTTGAATTTAAATATGTTGCTAAAATTGGTACTAGTTTTGAGACAATTTATTGTGATTCAAGATTATCAAAAGAAGAACAATTTTTTCAAAATGTGAAAAATTCAACTAAATTCTCTTTTGATAGAAATGATTTAATTGAATATACTTTACAAGATATTTTAGATTATTTGAATAATCAATTAAAAAATTATGAATTATTTAAACAAATGAATCAAGTTCAAAATGAAGCCATTATTGAAGCAAAAAATCCAAAGATGATTCAAAAATGTTTAGATGCTGGTCAAACTATTGATGAAGCATTAAATTCTGTTGGTTATTAGAAAAACTTTTCAATAAAATTATAAATTTTTAACACTTTAAACAATATCTAAAGGATTAGCCGCACCACAATCTACAACAGAAACAACAAAGTTAGGAACTTCATTATCATCTTTATTTTCTTCATGGTTTTCTACAAGTTCAACCTCGTTGATGCTAATATTATCATTATTATTAGTTTGTTCTGCAGTATTTTCCTGGTTTTTCCTTTCATATATCTCATTTACAACCTTTTTTTCATTAATTACAAAATAAACTGTAATCGGTATCATGAAAGCAGCAGATACAATGTATATTAGAAATGAATTTCTAATAAATGAATCATGCATCCAATAAACTTTACCTGATACATTGATACATGTGACAAGATTAAAACATGCAAAAACAAAACGTGTGATAAATTGATTAAGAAAATATTTATGTTCTCTTAATCCCTGTTGGTCACATTGTAAAAAAAGAGGACAAAAGAAAACTGCAATAGCTAAAGCTGGTCCAGCTACAAAAATACCAAATGCAGGTCTTATTTTTTGAATATGCATACCGTATATAAATAAAGCAAAAACCAATGAATTAACAATGATTTCATACAAACCAATATAATTGATAAGAATTTTCTTCTTAGCGTAAAAAGTGTCTAAATCCATTTTAAAAGTTTAAGTATAATATAACTATTATATGTTGATTAGTATATTTTCTATGTCTAAAATTTTTAACACATTTACCTTTCAATTTTTTATTTTGAAATATAAATAAATACGTATATTTATATTTATTAAAAAAATGAATATTTTTTTAATTTAATTATTAACTTATTTATTATAAAATAATTATTAATTAAAATGCTTAGCGAATCTTCAAAGAAAGAATCATATTATTTTGGTGATTTACCAGGAACTTTACAATATGAATTAGAACCAAATCATTTAATGATTTTGGAAACAGATTTATCAAAAAGTAATTTAGATTTTCATCTTGATTTTCACACGAAAGACAATTTGAAAAGATTAACACCAAATACTACTAAAGGACGAGCTAATGAATGGAAATTATTATTAGTGATGAAAAGAGTAGGAGAAAATGATGAAATTTGGTTAAAAGGTGCTTTACAAAATAAAACTACCGGAAAAATTGCTTTAATGACTTCAACTAATAGAATTCAAAATATTGAAGATAATGGAAACAGAGCAATGAATTCTATGGATGAAAATTGGTATATCGGAAGATATAGAATGGCCGCTCCAATGATTTTTTGGGATGAATTAAAAAATAGACTTCAAAACTAAATAATATTTAAAATTATGTTATAATTTATAAACAATTATTACTCAAATCTTAAAGAGAGGCATGAGTAATTTACGTAAAAATATAATTAAACATAATAAATAAAAAAAATATTATTAATAATATACTTAAAAAAATTATATTATTTAATTAATAATAAAATAAAAAAAATGGGTATTTATGAATATTATCTTAAATGCGGTTGCAAAGGTTATTGGACTACTTATGATACAAATGATAAAGGTTCAATTAATAAATCCTGTTCTTTACATGAACTTAGAATTAATAATGAATTTAAATATAATTTAAGACTATTCAAGAATCGTCATAAAGCTAAATTTATCACTCAAACCTATTTTAAAGTTAAAATATTAGATATTAAAAATAGAGAAAAATATCCTCACAATATAGTTAAAATGGAAGTTGATGGTTTAGATATCTCTCAATTAGATAATTCTACTAAAATTTATTTTTCGGAATTTGAAGATGATGAATATGAAGGAAGTTCTTTTGAAAATATTGATGGTAAAACTATTATTATTGATGTCTTTCAAACTGATTCTATTGATAGATCAGAATTTGAACCTTCTTCTTCTGAACCATCTAGTTCTTAGAAAAAGAGGTTCTTATAATAATTTATATTTTTGAGTAATATGTAAACCCCTTTTTTCTTAAAAGAAAAAAGCCGTTTACGGGAAAAAAGAATATATATAAAAAATATATATTTTGATACTAAATAAAAAAAGTTTATTATAAAAAGTTCTTTTTTCCCGTGAACGGCTTTTTTCTTTTAAGAAAAAAGGGGTTCTTATAATAATTTATATTTTTGAGTAATATGTAAACCCCTTTTTTCTTAAAAGAAAAAAGCCGTTTACGGGAAAAAAGAATATATATAAAAAATATA
>JACCEB010034326.1_pt1 | contig 56708 bp, 51 predicted proteins | sample 7454761 | NCBI WGS metagenome assembly JACCEB01 (sample SAMN15323454, study PRJNA562643) | freshwater metagenome | isolation source: river surface water | place: USA:Blue River Watershed | collected 2017-08-18
AAGAACAAGTAGTATTAGAAATTGAATTACCAAATATCGAATTAACAGATGATACCCCAACTAATAATCATCCTAGCACAACTACAACAACTAATGCTGAATACACCCGGATTGAATCCACCCGAGCGGCTGAATCCACCCGGATTGAATCCAACCGGATTGAATCCACCCGGATAGAATGCCCGGTTTGTCTAGAAGATAAAACAATTTACATAAAAATGAAATGCGCGCATACTATTTGTATTGGTTGTGCTAATAATTGGTTTGGCGAAAATCAATCTTGTCCGGTTTGCCGTAATGATATTTCCCAGCCACCAACAGTTCCAGAACAGCCTACTCAAGTAACAACAGCTAGGGATGAAATAGCAGATATATTCCGCGATAATCCAGACCATACCCGATTTATTATTGATATTGACCCGCTGACATGCGAGCAAACAATAACTACCTACACTGAAGCTGGATTCAGTGCTAGGATGTCAGAAATAGCTCGGGAAGAAAGCAATGCCTAATTTATTAACCAAGCATTTGGTTATTTTTTGGCAGTCTGAGCCTTCAAAGTTTTCTTACTAGTGGTCTTGCTTGCTTTACCTTTCGGTGCACCAATCATCCGCTGTTGCTGTGCCAGGACACGTTTTAACATAGCTTGGTTCTTTTTGGGTTTCAAAGATTTACCAGCATCAGCAAAAGTGAGTAACGGGGTTTCATTTTCAATAACAGATTTGGGGATGCCGTAGTATTCATCATACCTAGCACTGTAAGCACCGGTGCGTTTCTTGTCAGCCGGGACACCAAGCATATCTAGGAACCCAGATAGCACCGCTTCACTAGTTGCCTCTATTTCCATATACATTGGTAGTCCAGGGACTAAATCAAATGTTATCTCCTTAATACCTGTTGCGGCTGGTAAATGCCATTTTTCGCGGTAAGTTTCTTGAATGGCCTTTTCCTGGAGGTTCAAAGCAATCATTAGGGCACGGGCTTCATCAAATGAACTCTTGGTTGCAATTTCATATTCACTAGGAAATTTAGGGTCATCATATACTTTTACAGTGATAGTAGTATCACCATGTTCTTTGCGGACACGGGCAAATGATTCTACTTTCCGGGTTTGTCCGTTACAAGTATGATATGTGGAACGCACCATTCTTGTCAGACCGTGTTCTTGTGTAAGCCCGGTTCCATACTCTTGTTTTAATTTTTTTAGAATCGCAGTGCGATCCACATCTAGGACTTGAACTTCTATTTCCTTACCCATTTATTATTACACTTATACCAGAAAAATTGTTTTAGCAAAACCTGGGAGACAGGGTCTAACAGACAAATTTAGAACGTGAGTAAAAATGAATTACATACCCGAACACAACCCAGATTATGTTAATAACCAAATTCAAAATTATATAGATACAGTTATGCATCCTGGATGCAAACAACATTGGAGAAAAAAAGACCAATGGACTGTCGCCAAAATGGTAAGCTGGGAACGTTTTGGTTCAACGATTTGCATGAATTGTTATACTAATCGTGAAATATTACATACAAAAGTTAATGGTTTTAAAACCGATTATGATAAACAATGCCAAATAATTATTAATCGTGAAACAACGCAATACCGAGATTTACCTTATAAAATTAAGGGAACACTTGAATGCATTGGTATGCAAGTATTTGCTAATGGTATAAATATTCTTGGTGAAAGGATTATTCCAGCTGATAATGGTTGGCAAGTTTGGGATATGGAAAATCTCCGAAAAGTGGGTGAGTTAGTGTTCAAACAACTAGGCACAGAACAATATAATTATTCAGAATATGAAACAGCTAATCTTAAAGTGCAACAAATTATTAGTAATTGGAATATAACTGTATTAGCACAACAAGTAACAAACCTAGCACAACGTGTTCTAGAATTAGAAAGCCGATGAAATAAAAATAAATCCGGCAATTTCTACAGGAAAGTTGCGCTAGGTTAATAAACCATTGGTAGCAAAACCTAGTATTATTTTTTCTATATGTGGGCGGTCGCCAAACAAATAATTAATAGTCCTACACGTTAATTTTAATTCATCCATTTCATCAGCAAGTGCTGTAAGTATAAGCTTACACTTAAAATTACTAAGCGTTTTTTCTTTATCTATTTTACTATATCGCCGAGCTGAAAAGTTGATACAATCAATTACTGAATCCGTAAATATTGATGGTTTTAGAAATCGTGGTAGATATTTAAAAGGTATAACGCGTGTATTTAATATGGTTTTAATATCCCAACCCAAGTCCAAAGTCTGTGCGATTAATTCAATAGAATACCGGTTAGGATGTAATGCTAGGTCTTTTGTGCGTAGTTTGCTCTTAATAACCGGCCAATTTGGATGTGTTATCTTAAAATCAGGTCGCGCAATAATACTATGCCACAGGAACCTGTAATTTGGTCGTTCTAAGATAAAGTCAATTGGTAATTTAGTGCTGAACTTAGTCCAAATTTCATTATCAGTTGAGAATAATTGTGTATGATTTTCCAGATATTCCCATGTAATATTATTAACCGACCAATCACTATCCCGCCGGAAATAAACAGGTGTTTGCCACGACAGATCGGGATATGCTAGGATAGTTTGGTCGGCACCCAATAATATAGTTAATGTCCGCCAATTCCAATCTGGATGTGGGACAGGTTGTGTCCGTTTGAATTCTCTAAGAATCTCAGCGGATATAAATCCTTTTTCACATACGAATTTATAGTCATCTTCCGACCAATAACGAACAGGTTTCGCACTGACAGCATTTACTAGCCTAGTAACAGCATTACTAATTATATTGTTATTAGCACTGCAATCATCAGATTCTTCCATATTGTCTAGGAATAGTGCTGCGAATTCATTACGCTTATCTTGTTCGGCTTGTGCTTTTAATTTCCTTTCAATTTCTGAGCGAAACATAGGAATAATAGTATTATTGGATGTCAGAGTAATAAGGCCTAATAGAGTATCAACTGATAGATTATTGTAGTTGGACCCTGATTTATGTATTGCTTCAGCAATTCCCGGAACTGAGAAATACTGGTGTATATCTTGGGCGTTTCCGTAAAATCTGATAATTGCTTGCCCTATTGCACCTAATTCATAGTTGTTATCTTTCGTATCAAAATTAGCATTAATCAATTGTTGGCTTGCTAATTCACGCTTTAAAATTTCGGCGAACTTAATTCTTAGAGCTTTTGAATTATCATCCGTTCCATTAATGATTTTATGGAAACTATCATGTCTATATAGCCGATAAGACCATATTATTTCGATAGGGACATCCCGGAGGATTTCAAGAGGTAATACTCTAATTAATGCGTCTCTGTCTTGTGGCATAAACTTTTTATCACCTGTTGTAAAAATCTGCCAATATTCCATTTGAATATTAGGAGTCCAATCGGTAGCCGATGAGCACTCATTCCTCAAGAACCGAATATAAATCCTAATACTATTTCTATGTTCGTTAATATTGAATATATCACTGACTTGCGACCATTTAATTTCTTTATCAATTTCCGGGTCATGTAATTTTAGTAATTCAGCCCAAGGCATTGATACTCCGATATCAGAGAGTGCCAGTTCTATTTCAGCTAAATTATAAGCCCCCTTAATTGTATCATCCCGATTTATAAGTGTTTTTTTTATAAATTTAACTATACTTTGTGTGTTGTATTCTTTAGTTTGTAGTTTCCGTTTGATATAATCCATTTTTTCGGCAAAACTAATTTTACTGACAGCCAATTCATGACTGTCAATATGAACATAATCAAGTAATTGTCTAACTAAATCGGGGTGATAATGACGCACATTATTACCAAATTCAGACCATCCACTACGATAAATATATGGATTCGCGGGTTTATCTAATTGTAAATTACCCAAATATTTAATGTAATTTACTTTATGATGGTCTGAATCAGTAATTTTATTAACTGCTATGAAATCTAAAATTTTAATATCTTTAAATAGCTCCACCGCAGAACATGAATCACAATTACCAACTTTATATGGCGACAATGATTTATATAAATTAATATTTTCCATGGTGCAGAAAGTTTTATTAATTTCTTTAATTTCATCATTAGTTAGTTTCAAATTATATTTATGAATTATATCAATGGCACCCTTGGAAATTGCCAATTTAGTCCATTGAATATTATCAAATAATTTTGGATATTTTGTCTTCAAATATGACATTATAAATTCATACGAAAACGCCGTATTTTCAAGAATTTTATGTTTAATTAGCGAACCCCAGCCAGTAGTCTTATAATTATTAAAATACCACGCGAAAATCTGTGTTTCATGCGCTAGAAATTGTGATTCGTTAGTAATTAATTGTATGGCAAGGTCACCTAATTTATCTGGGTCAAAGCCAGCATTTAGTAATCTCAAATAAACTTCGGGGCTAGGTGGGCGGATTGATTGGCTAATAGGTTCAGCTAGGATAGCATACTCTTGGTTCGCACTTGGTGATAAATACTCTACTATTTCATCTATTGATATTTTTTGTAACACAGGTTTTAATGTGCTTTTGATTCCGTTTATATAGGGTAAACTATTTGGTGAATCAGATATCTTTGTTGCTGCTACTACTAAAACTTTTCCTAGAACAGTATAATAATTGGTATCATCAAATTTTCTTTCAGGCAAACTAATAGTTTGTGTATCTAGGATAGTATCGGCCATCTTGTAATAGTTATGATTTGATATTATTGTGTTTATTCCACCCTTAAATTATAACCTAAAACAATTTTATCATGAACCGTATTAAAAATGATAGGATTACACATTAAAAGTGAGAGCCAAACTATCCCGAAGCGATTAATATATTTTGCCGGGCATCCAGCATTATCATTCAGTGATGATAATAATGGTGTGAATACCGAAAATAAAATAATAACTAGGGTTTGTGCTGATTATCAAACAGTTAATGGCTTAGTTAATTGGGCTACTGGCAATTGGTTCCCTCTAGAATGCGCTAGCAGAACACTATCCAATCTTTACAACTTACATGCATGTCGTGGAATTATTAACAATGATAGACAGCTTGATTTAGAATCGTCTATGTCGGGACCACACCACTATCTAGGACATATAGACCCGCGAGATTATATCTCTATTCATATCCCACAAATACAGCAGAAATCATTTGATGCGCAATCAGATACCTCAAATGATACAACATCATCTCAAATTGATTATGGGTTACCGATTTATACTTCATATTCGATAAATGGTGGAAGCGATGTCCTAGCACAGCAACAAATAACAGATGTAGAACACAGAATAAAACTTAAAACAAAAATTCCTGCAGATAAAATAGTTACACTCAATGACTACAAATGGATATCTGGAAAAGATATTTCATATAGGAACCGGAAACAATATGGGTATCATAAAAATATAATTGATAATTCGAATACTGATAAAATATTAATAAACACAGATACTGGCCTAGAGTCAGATAGTCTTTTCCCTAATCCAGGTATTCTAGAACTTGGGGTAAGTGAAATCCAGCTACAAATAATTAACCCAGACCCCAAAACCAATGGTGGTTATGAATATGATTTTTCAGGATTCGGTGCACAACTTGTCCCCAATTCGCAGCCATGGCAATTTAACCAGGTAGGAATTCAAGCCAACCAACACGCTCAACATAAACTCCGATTAATTACTTATTATTATGGCTCTAGGTATGTTCCAGATTATTTAATGCGGCCTAGCAGACATCCACAAGGACAAGGTAGCGGGCTATTCATAGAACGCCATGAATTTATACAAGCGATAACACCAATTAACCATGATTGCGGTGGATTTGTTATTCTAGGACAGGAATTAGAAACTTGGACTGGTCGTAAAGTAGGATTAGAACTAATAGGCGTGCGTATTCCTTTTGGATATACGCTTCTGGTTGAGCCATGGGCGATTCATGGGGATAGTAATTTAACAGGACTATATAGTATGGCGATGACAGGAAATCATAAAGCTATGGCGACTGCAGATACGGTATTCCTAAAAAATCATAATACTTGTGGTAATGTGCGTGTAGTAGATGCAGGAAGTCCAGATGCGAATAAAACCGTTGCTGATACAAGACAACCATCTGGAGCACAAAAATTATTAATGACAAGCAACCATATGTCATCTGACATACTAGAAAAATGTGACAAGGAATTAAAAAATGAAATCAGGTGTAGTATAAGTTGGTTGGAATCATGGTATTACAACCCTATAATATTTGCACCGCAACTAGGCAAAAAAATACTTGCTACGCTAAGTAATATTATCTAATAAACTTTGCATACACCCTCACACGCATACATCTCTACAATTCTTAATGATAGAGATTGAGCCAGAGGAGCTTGCAAAACCGGAAAGCCGAATCCTCCTTCTTATTATGTGCTTGCCTGAGCGCGTTGTCAAGGTCACTTTCCTTTGCCCAACGATTGCTGGTGTTGGTTTGAAGAATTGTGCTCCAAATCGCTCGAGCACGGTCAGGTTGTGCGAGAATGATATCAATGGTGAGAATATGCTCGCCATAATCCTGTCCCATTGATGCCATCCATTCCTGGTCGTTGTATGCCTTCTCCAGGAAACTGCGAATTGCTGCATCGATATTATCAGTCATTGTTGCCATTTTGGAAAATAGATTGTTTTAAATAGAATTCAAATGTTGGTTTGAAATAGAATAATAATAAGATGTCATTCAGAAATTCTCAAAAACATTTTTTGTATGTTTTTTTTAGGTTTTACTAATATCCTTACAAACTGGCTAGTTTTTTTTGCTTCTGACAAATTCGTCGTAAAAGATGCGTTCACTACAATAGGCACTTAGATGATATTTTTGGTTTTTGAATGTCTAGGACCTAGTGTTCATAATTCAATATGGTCTGTAAACCCATGAAATATATATATATATATATAATTAAATATACCATGATTAAACTTAAAAAAATATTTAAAAATACTATCAATTGTAATGAACCTGAGTTTTTAGGTTCAGGTGCCCAAGGAACTGTTATTCAATGCAAAAAAGGGTCGAAAAAATATGCAGTTAAATATGCAGAATTATCTGAGAACAAAGAAACAGGTGGTGATATGATTTGCACAATGGAACATGAACTTAAAATGGGGTTATATTTAAATAATTCAAAATTTATCGATTCACAAAATATTATATTCAGTAAAAAGTATGGTAACGATAATATTGTGAAATACTTTCCTTTGAAAGTATCACAATTGAGCCCAGATATAATTGATAAAGTTTTATCTGACACAAAAAATAATGATGAAAACATAGAACGTGTAAAGACTGGACAAGACACAGGCTGTTATATTGTTTCGGAGGTTTGTAATGAAGGTGGATTAGATAGCTTTTTAAAACAACCAGGTAATTTTGAAAAGTTTGTGTTAGACTATAATAATTTTGAAGACATGATTTATCAAATATTTTGCGGACTTGTGTTTTTTTACAATAAGGGATTATACCATTGGGACATCAAACCTGCAAATATATTTGTTAAATCTGTAATGACAAATCATGGTGATACTAAATATATTTTCAAACTTGGCGACTATGGAATGGTGACAAATAATAGAATTGTCCATAATAAAATAAGTAAATTGGTAGACAAGGGTGTAATTAGTAGTATAGATGAGTTGCCTAACCCCACCGATAGTTCTAAATCAGATATATTTTCAACATTTGACGAAAGGTTATTTTCAGGCACATGGATATACATTCCTGATCAAGAATTTAGAATAACATGTCATTATCGTGATATGTATGCATTTGTATTATCCATATTTGTAATTATGAATGATTGTAAGAATAATAATAATCCTAATAAAATATACAGTGATGAAATATATCGTATAGAAAAAAAAAATAAAGGTCCATTGTTTGGTTCTGAACGAAATTTATCATTAAAGGATATGTTATCGGATATTCCAAGTAGTTCTAATTTGTTATATAAATATTATATTGATAACTTAGATACGCCATTGGCTAGGCATGCACAATTATTATACGACATTGCAACTATAGTAAAAAATGCCGGTGATGCTATTAAATCTAGCCTAATGACAAAATACGAATATTATCAAGAAAATTCTCGTGGAAAACTAGTTACATATAAGCCACGCACAATTATTATTGATACTGATCCTAATATATATTCTGATATGTACACTCAATTAGCAAAATTATTCAAATCATCTAAACCATACATTAAATCTGGTAAATCTAGTCATAATACAATAAGCAGAAATACAATAAGCAGAAATACAATAAGCAGAAATACAATAAGCAGAAAACCAATAGGTAGAAATACCATTAAAAAATTAAAATCTTCACCAAATAAAATTATAATAGCTGCAAATAATAAACCTCAATTATATGGTAAAATTATATCTACAGTATTACCTAACACTACAGTATTACCCGGACAATTATCACACACTGTTAAACGTAAACTTCATACTACACCTGGTGCTAAAACAAACAGGAGATCAACAATTGTTTAATTTTTTTATCTACTGTAACAAATGGACATCACGGTTAATATTAATTTATTATGTGTTAATGTATTATAAATGCTCTCAATATTCGATCAAGCCAAACGTGAAATAATCCAATCAATTGAACGCTCACAACTGAATAGTCCGGTTTATTACACATTAAGTGTCGGGCACGGGCAAAGTTATATAGGTATTCGCAAATCATTAACTAGTCCGATTGAGATGCATCATGTTGAATATCCTATGGATTATGATGAAACAATTCCTAGAATACTAAATTCAGGAACAGGATATACTTGTCTTAACACTATTAGGAAATACTAGTTATTCTAATTCTCAACAAAAACAAAACAAAAACAAAAACAAAACAAAAACAAAAACAAAAACAAAAAAAAATATTAATTTTTACCATTTTACATAAATAGTTATTCATGTTTCCAAATACCATGAACCAATTCAATACTTGTTTCAATTTCGTGAATCGGCCAAGGGCATTTGAACCGTTGTTGTTGTGCTAGGGCTTCTGCTTTACAATCAACATAAGGTCCGTTCCAAAATTCATTAGTGCGGACGGCCCAAAATCCGGGTTTCTGGAAGATGAAAATACCGCCAATATTACCTAGTTTCTGTAAGTATCCAGTAAGCCATCGCATAAGTTCATCCCGGTCTGGGACAACAAGTTTGGGAATATCAATAGCGTGGTGGATTTCATAACACTGGCTATCAATAAGTTTGAGTGATTTGATGTTAGTCATTAGTGCGCGCCTTTCATCAGAAAGACTAGACCACCCCGACCATTTTCCGACAGCATATTCTGTAGTATGAATACCATCGCATTTACCATCTGGTTTGAATAATTGGGTTTGGCACCAAACATATTCCTCCACTTCTGTCATAATTGGTTTCCCGCCACGGTCTTCTTCAGATATCTTGGAAAGCTCCTCTAGGAACTTAATATATTGTGGCATGGTTTCTTCAGTTAGAATCCCTGTAGCAAATGCTTGTTTGTCTTTAGGCCCGATTTCGGTGCTAAAATTAGGCATTTCAGCATACACTGCAGCATAATCTCCACTAGTAATCTGTAGCGAGCCGCGCGTGATAAGTGTATCAATTGGATATACTTTACATGGCAGTCCGGATAGTTTAGCTAGGTCAGCTACTAGTTGTTGATTAGCAGCATCAATATGGAAATGAATACGAGTCCCTGCTGTGTTAGATTTCCAATCCGTATTTGTTAGTGGATAAACAGGATATGAAAAGTTAGACAGACTAAGAATAGTTGTCATAACTTTTTCGGGTGCAGCTTCATAATCATCATCTACGAAATATTTGACTTGATGACAATCAGGGAACCATACCTCAAATTCTGCCGCCGCACCTAGATCATCTCCTAGCCCATGAAGTGATGGGAATCCGGCAATATATGTATCTAGGCGCTTATTAACTAGTGCTAGGTCATTGTCAGTCTGACGCTCACCGCGGGCAAGTTGTCGCCTAATACAAATTGAGCGATTTGCCCATAACTGAATAATCAGTGTTGGCTGGACACCGAGTTCTTTCAAGTTCTGGCAATTTTCTTCATTACCCGGATATCCATCCAGAATATATCCGGCTCTGCAATCACGTTGAGAAAGCCGTTCTTGGAGCACCCGTTTCATAATTGGGGCCGGGACGAGAGTTCCATTAGCCAGATGTGGGGCAAATGATGAATAAAGCGGGTGTGTATTAGGCAGCCTGCGAAGCACCTCACCTGTTGAAATATGTGGGATACCTAGATGTCGGCTAAGAAGTCGGCCCTGGGTTGTTTTGCCTGAGCCGGGCGGACCAGTAAGTAGGATAACCGGACCACTTGTGGGTCTAGGAACATAAAGCCCAACACTAACTAGCCAATCATGAATAATAGTGGGTAGTTCTTGTTTGGCCTTATCCGGATTATATTGCCGGATTTGGATTTGCGGGCACCCAGCAATCATTGCGCTAATCTTAGCGCTAACCTTATTCCCTCCATCAGATGGCTGATTAGCAACAAGTCCTAGCACAGGCATCTTGGGCCGGTCCGCATAAAGATATCCGGCACAAAACCCGACACCGTGACTAGCATTAGATAGCTCTAGAATAGCACATTGTGCTTGAAGTAGTTTAATAATATCCGATTTGAAAATATCCTGATCGGTTCCATGAATATCATCAGTTGCTGGTTGGCGCATATGATTGCAAAGACTAGTATCAAGGCCAACCGTATCAGCCGCTGAAAATAGATTTTCCCTTAGATTTGCACTCGTTCCATCACCATTCCTAATGCTAAATCCAATATAAACTTGTGTCATTTTAGTAATAATTTGCCTTGATTGTAATTATGAGATCGTAAGTAGTTTAATCTTAGTCAAATACATCCAATAATAAAATCGTTTTTTATAGCAAATTGCGTAATAATTACCAACAAAATTAATATTAATAGAATAAACCGCGAATAAACTAAATCGTATAACAAAATGGCAACATATCGCAGTGCACGACAAAATGACCTAGATGCCGGAACAGGAACGCTAATGGCAAATAGATTACAAGAGATTGATAACCAAATAATAGATTATGAGACACGTATTGCTGAAAAGGAAAAGAATTGTATTGACCTGTTGGATGAATCTATCCATATAGGTGTTAATACAAATGCTGAATTATATACACAAGGCACACAATTAGATAGGATATCAAAGACACTCCGGAAAACTGAGATAGACGCCCAGGCAAGCGCGCAAACACTTACTAATATGGAATGGCGGGATAAACACCCATTCTTATCTCTATTTATTAGAGCGCGACAAAAGACCAAATCATGGTTTGTTCCTAGCACAGCAGCAAATTCATCTGATGAAATACCTGGTGCTGACCAAGCACAATCAGTAAGAGGCCAACGACAACTCATTCAAACTGGAGATAAGTTCGCTGACGCTGTAGGTAATAAGATATCCATTCTAAAATCACTTGCCCTAGATATGAATGAAGAGCTTGATACACAAAATAAAAAATTAGAGGAAATCAGCGATCACACCGAACATGTTACTAATCTAGTTGATTCTGCTAAGACCAGGACAAGAAAATTGACCCATTAGTCAATCATATTATTTTTTCACGACAAAGCGGACACGGTTGATGGTCTAGCATTAATCGCGACCAACATACTTCACATACCCAATGAGTGCAGTTTGCGAATTTAACACCCTTATGTTGCGGGTCAATACATATAATACATTCATCAGGCGTAGTGAATTCAATAACATCCGGAATTATTTTGGGTATAACCTGTTGTTGCATTTGGGTATCATTAGTATGACTGGCAGGAATGGGAATTACAGTTTGATTCTCTATCGGCGATATCACAACTGCCCTAGTCCTACCACGGCCGAACCCAAAATTACCTAGCCTAACATTCGAGCAACATAACTCCCCAATTTCTCGGAAAATCGACCATATTACATATAGAATTGGATAAACTAAATCTGTTGCCAAATATGCTGCAAAATATGCTGCAACACCAATTAAAATTATATTATATAAACCATCAACGTTTATGAGTATAGCATAATAAACATATGGGTCGCATTCACTAGGTGCGAAAACGCGGAATTCGTTACTAGTTGCGAAACATATAACACTAATTTGTAATATGAATAGTATTACACTGAGTGTAGCATTATACTCTCGGTAATATTCTCTGATAAAATCCCGCGCTGTAATTTGACCCACCGCCCATTCCCGAATTGCTACCAATTTGACGATACTTGCACTGGCAATCAAAAGACCACAAATAAAGTTTGCAACCGATATTATGTATATATTTGTTTTAAAATTCCCGAATTGGCAGGTTGGATATTCAATAGTGCTATAAATATTATATCGGACAAGCAGGAATATTCCTAGTCCTAGCAGTGCTAGTGAATAGATTAGCATAGCACCGGCTCTAATATTAAGACGCCGCCCAATTGCTGGTGTGTAATCATCCATTTCAATTATTCCACTGAAAGAAATTAATAATAATTCCATGAAACACAAAAAATAAAAACAATTTTCCTGACGATACAAGTAGGTCGGATTACGATTCCATCGCAGTGACTTCTCCAACAGCCATGGGCTCAATAGTGCTGTCGGCAGTAGTAATACCATTAGTGATTGATAGACCACCATTAGGTCCAGAACCATTAGCAGGTGGATTAGGTAGAACATTGCTTAGACGCTTAAGAAATCCAGCAGACATCTGTGAAATCATCCTAATCATAACATCACAGCAGAGGAAATTGGCATAAACCAGGAGTTGGACGAAGTGATCCATCCCAATAAATCCCGAGTCAATATATGTTTTAGTGACTTCATTAGTCATAAGCTCAGACCTATGCACAATTGTTTGCCGGACAAGTTCATCAGCAAGCTGACTAATCTCTTCAGCGTTAGCCTTCATAAGTTCTTGAACTTCAGCAGGCCAGCACTTTTCAAAATTCCAGTTATTGTAGATAAAGTAATCTTTGTTGGCTTTTTCAAGGAATGCCCGGCCTTCAGCAGTTCCTGTAAGGAATCCCAAAATACCATAAAATCGTTGAACTTGTGCCGCGGACAGGTTATGATGTCCAACATCACTAATATCAATGTAGTCTGGATTGATATCCATACTGGCAACATATTCCTTGATAAACTCAGAAGTGTTAATATCACCCTTAAAATTAATGGTTTGTTGGCCGCAATCAGTTGTGTCAACAATAATTGTAGTTGTAGTTGTAGTCATTTTCAAGTTATTTACTGCGAATAATTAGTCTCTGAGAGGTATTATAATAATATCCATAACCTAAACTTTAAAAAACAATTTTTCCAATGTTTTGTGTATGTTTTCAAAAAAAAAAGTATTTTTGGTATTTTAGTATTTTTGGTATGTTTTGTATTAGTTCAGATAATCCTCTAGTAATAAACTCAAGGTACATGTCCCAGATAATCCATTATATAACGCCATTATGCCGAACACCATGATTATTCCTAGACCCCAAATTATATTACCACCCCGGGTTTTTATACCACCAAGTTGATATATTGTTCCTAGAGTTGTTAAAATTATTACAACACCAAGCATAATTTGGACTATACGTGTTATACTATAAATACGGTTGTCATCAGCATATGCTATAGGAATATTAAAAGTTATTGTATCATTTCCAGATTGAACCGATTTAATATTAGCCGCCGAGTTAAAATTATTAAATTGCAGTAATTTGTCATAAATTATATTAGGTTGGTCGGCAAAATATTTGTCTTTTATAAATTTGGACCGGCGCCCGCTATTACAAACAATGAATATTTTATCTACCCATTGTAAGTGATTAATGATATTTTCCCGGTTAAATTGAATCATATTCATAGGAATCATATAGACAGAATATTCGGCGCCTGGTGTTGTGAATTTCATAGGTGACACGGTGTCAATACGCTTATTATATACTTCGGCATCCGACCGGATATCAATTAATATATATTGTTTATTAGCAGACATTTCACTCAGGTATTTATTTTCCCGTGTTTATTTTACTTGTTATTAATTAATAATATCTTTTAAAAAGGATACCTAGCATAATTTACTAAAAACAACCTAACATAAATGAGTAAAGAGCAATCAATAATATATTCAAGCCCCGAATTTAATACTATTAATGCTTATGAACCAACCAAAAATAAATCAATTGGTTCAATAGCACCTAACAAATCAGCAGGTGTTGGATTCACATTGTTTTGGGATTTAATATTTCCGGCTGCGGGTAAATACAATATTCATTTACTGGCACAATTTGTAGGCGCAACAGGATTGGAATGCGGTATGATACTACCAGGTGAACAAATAGTTATGGCGCAACCTCCAAATAAACCCGGGTTTGTTTTTCCGGCCACCAAATCAAATGTTAAAGTTGAGCTAGGACAGTTAGATATACCTAGCGCAGGAACTCATCCTGTATTCATTAGGATAACTAAATCATCGGGCCGATTATTGGTGATTAATTCATTATCAGTTAGCACACAAGATGAAAGTGCCAAATCGGTAGGAGTTTTTGAATTACGGACACAAGGTATAGCTAGGTTAGCACATCATGCCGCCGCTGCATACTCTAGGTCATTCTTCACTGTCCGCAACCCTGAATTTATTTACCGTGAATTTATACCTACACAATGGCGCCCTAATACATTTACTACTATAGCATTTAATGGTGGTTATGTCGGGATAGTCGTCAATAAATCAACTGGTATGTCAATTTGGAATGCGCCTAGCGGCCGACCTAATCAGATCTTAGAAACCGGCCCAGATGTTAAAACTAAGACATACGACCATGAAGGCTCAGGGACACAATTTAGTTTACCATATATAGTCAAAGAAGGCCGGCGTTATGGTTATATGATGCGGGTAGAACAACATCCTAAATCAGCAGAATTACCAACTGGCGCAACCGATTTTTCTAGCTGGTTTATTGACTTATCACCGGTGTCATCATCTCCAACTATAACTGAAACATTCGTCCCAGAATGGAAATATATTGGTAAAGTCCGCCGGTTCTGCCTGAATGAACTTGGTGGTGGTAATGGTAAAACTACATTTTCATCAATTGGTGGATTTTTAGAGAACCCTAGCACAAGTAACGGTCATCTATATGTCCGTAAAGTCGCAGTGGGTAATGGTTGGGCTTCTGTGGATGGCCGGGAATGGCAGCCATCAATAATTGAATCATATAACACGAAATATCCACGAAATGCACAAGGTGGTCCATATGCATGGGACCCTAATATGATTGAATATGCGATTGGTGGCAGGGTAAGTTGCCCTAATAACGGTCAATTCACCCTCAAACCCGACCCGACCCAGCGCCCAGTTTTACCACATCTATTAGCATTTACAAAACTAATTGGGGCTGATGCTCTAGAGGTTCAAGAAAAAACAAATATTGACCCAACAGAATTACAACCAGATGACCCAGAAGATGCGCATGAGGCAGAAGATATGGATGAATAATCACAAAAATAATAAAAATAAAAACAATCAGCAACAAAAACCTATTAATTATTAATAATTAATGTTTTAATGGGTATTAATCTACGACGGTGTAAATCTATCATAAACTCACATTTCACGGTTATTGGTATATGTGAATCCCTAGAATGATTACTGGAACTTATACCTAGTTTTCCAGCAAAATCCTCTCTTGAAAAACTTCCGGTATATTCAAAAGGCCATTCATTAACATTAACCTCTAAATATCCATCGTTTATAAATTCATCAGTCTCAGATAATTTAAGTTCATGAATACTAATCAAGTATTCCTTATATGCTTCTAGAGTGATAGTTCCAGTGCCTGTGTCACCATATTCTTTATTATGGTTATCAGTTTTACCGGGTTTATCAGGCTTAGATTCAAGACAAGGTTTGTAGGAGAAACTAGTTATAAGATATGGTGAAATAGTTGGCACCCAATCTAGGCGGTCAATACGAAGCCACGAACCTTTCTTTTCCAGTCTAGCCTCCAAATCACTAATCCGGTGAAATATAGGTTGAAATTCATTTGGTTGCCAAAGAATAATCCAACGTGCATCAGGTGTTAAATACCAATTTATCCAGCCTGAACGTAATTCCTGATGTCCGCCAATTTCAAATAATAATTGACCGTCTAGGTTATATATTAATGTTCCCCATGTGTTACAACCATGTGTAGTATCTACACCCTCAGTGATAGTTTGTATGATAATAAGTTGTGGGTTTCCAGATTTGTCTTTTGCGAATTCTAATTGATATTTAAGAATCCGGATACTTGTAATACCTAGCTCTGCAATTTGTTGTTGTTGGAATTGTGTTAACTGTTGTTCGCGAACAATGCCATTTAGCCTTTTAATAATTGGGCCTCCGGCGCTTGAGACCTTAACTAGGACGGCGCCATATGACATGTCCCAATAAATAGTTATTTGCTCGCCATTGGCAGTTTTAGCACTAATGATAACTGTTTCGGCGCCTGGCTGGAGTGTAATTATTTCGCGCTCACTGTCATCTCCAGGTTCATAATATTCTGGTGGGAATTTATATTGTGGCACATCGCGTATAAATTGCAGTGCTAGGTTTAATCCTTGTTCCATTTTATGATTTTATATTACAAGATTGTTAAAAAAATAAACCTAGCACACCAGATTGAAAACAATTTTTATATTTTAATTTTTTATGTTTTGATTTGTATTAGGTTTTTAAAGTTATTCCTCTAATTAGTTTCTTCTAAGTCTACTCTAGATTGCTGAGCAAGGATATCAGAAACCCGGTCAGCAAATAGTTTTATAATCCGGTAATATCCAAGGTTATCATTCCTGTCATTATAGCGCCGCATATTAACCTGCATCGGATGTTGATGAATATCTTTAGGGAATTGGTTTTTTACACCGATTCCATTCCAATAATCATAATGGATATGGGTTTCAGCTGCGCCATACTTATTGGGTGTAGTTAGATACTTAATAAAATCATCACGAGCTTTTTCGGCTAAATTATAAGTGCCAGTTTTTGGATAAGCAAACATACCCATACCAAATGGTGATGCGTCACCAACTAGGGCAACAAATATATCTACTGGTTCTACTGAATATTTCAAACAAAGTTGTGTTATATCCCATTTTTCCAGGTTATAATTAAAATAATGTGTCAAATCCAAAATATCTGCGCGGAGAATTTCTTGGACTACCTTATCAAATCCATCTAGAGCTTGCATAATTAATTCGGCGTGCCTAGAGTTATCTTCATTCCATTGGCTCAAATCAATTTCTGGTCGGTGAGTTTTAAGAAGCCCTGCTAAAGTTTTATAACTAACAACAGTGCTAGGTAGCTCATCAGCTGGGAAAACTAGATTTTCACATAACCCACCCCAAAAATATTTAGGACTGATATTAACACGTAATATGCCGTGGAATATGACAGTTTCAACTTGCCGTTTAGTTGGCTGATTTGTTGCATTTTTAGTTTTAGGTTCCGGGCTAACACTACTGGGGCTTGTAGCACTGCTAGGATTAGAATTGGTATTATTAATAATTTCTACGAATGATTCCATTTTAAAGAATGTATCCGGTTATAAAATATTTCATATACCAAAAAGAATAAAAACAATTTTTAGTTTAAAAATCATTAAAAAAATAAACATAGATTAATAATACTCATAAATATACAACAACAGCAAAATCAAAAAGATATGGATATTTTAGATAGGCTTGCTAAAGAAAAAGCAAATACAGTTAGTAGCATGTTTACGCTAAGTATTCCTGCCACGCAGTATGGTCTTTAGCTTAAAATTTATAATAGATGAATACACTGAATGTGAAAATATAAAGGATAAATGTAATCGTAAAAATGTTGCCCGTATTTTGAAAAGAATAAAAACGGTGCTAACAGATATTCAACCAAGTGAAAACGGGCATTTACTTTATTTAGGAATTAATTTATTAGGAACCGAAATATGCGAACTAATAATACCACCAAATCCAGTAATGAAATTTACGTATTTCTGTGGCAAAGAATTTATTACTGCTCCATTTAAAGAATTATTTAATGACTTACCAGTTGGTTATGTAATATTTATTTCGGGGGATGAATGTTTAATATATAGTCATACAGGTATTACATGGACTAAACTGAAATCGCTGAATGGTAATTTAATTAAACGGCATAATAAAGGCGGGCAATCGTCAGTAAGATTTAGTAGATTAGCTGAAGAATCACGCCATCACTATATAGTATATTGTAGTGATTATATAAATAAATTGATACCTTGTTTACCTAGCACTCGGATTCATATTTATGGTTCAGAAGAATTGAAAACTAAATTGATGGCATATGAAGGTTTAAAGAATTACAAACTATTAACAGGTCCGGTGTTTTATTCATTTACCCAAGATACAATAAAAGATAAGTATTTTAATGATTTGTTTGCGAAATCTGATTTTGATGGGATGACACGTAATAATGAATTAATTGAATTAATTAATACAAATCCAGATAGATTATTATTTAATTTAGATGAAATTATTGAAAATTTAGATATGGTTGAATATATTTGTATCTGTCAGCCTAAACTCTATACCCAAAATATGGGGAATAATTTAATACCAGAATTGACACAAAAACCAACTTATGTATTAGATATACGCACACCTGAATATTCGCAATTAAAAGATTATCAGATAATTGGCAAACTATTTTATGTTCCTAATACAGAATCCAACCCAATGTAAATTAATAAACTAATATAATAACACAATTTAGAGAGTAATTATTTTTTTTTATTATTTCAATTCATACCATTATATCATACCATTATACAATAATGACTACATTATATCAAGAGTCAATTAATAACTACCTAGCACAGATTTATAGGTCCCAACCACCGGCTGATAAAATAATTAATATTAGTTCGCATCGTCATGAGCTTATCGTCTCTAACAAATTTACTTTTCCCAAAACAGTTAATCAGACCGGTGCCGAGCATACAGACCACAAAAATAATAATTATTTTATACGTGGAATTACTATTTCAGGTTTTGATAACCTAGATGAACAAACAACACCTGGCCGCCAACAATCAAACCTTATTCATATCGAAATAATTTGTGGCGGGCAAACATGGATAAAAGGACAGCTAGGACTATTAGATGCACAAGCTATTAAAGATTTATTAATTCCTATGCCTGCCCCAGATGTGGAACAAGAAATCGAATTAATTATTTCTAGCGACGGGACTACAAGTAATAACACAAATAGTCATGAGATTCAGGCAAAATCAGGGTGCGGCTGGCTAATCTATGATGTAGTCGCGGCCCCAGATTTCCAAGGTGATGGCTTATCATGCACCCGGCAAATTATTTACCAGGTTCCTGCATATGGAATTATTCATAATGGAATAGGAGTTCTAGGATGTAGAACTAATTGCTATGCTAGGTTAGAAATTTATGTTCCTAATGAAATCATATTTGAACCGGAAATAATTATTACTAACCTAGATGATACTAGTGCCGGGACACATAACTTGATTAGCCATCCGCACCAACATATTTGCCATGCGGGTTATAAAATATATAAGTTTGATACGAGCCAAATAGCGCAGAATTCTATGATTAAACTTCATCAGGTTCTACCATCCGAAGAATTAGGGAAAACACAATCACGAATCAAATATTCATTTATTGAAAATCAAGTAGTTAGAATGAAAAATGGTTATATTGGCTTAGCATTTTGATTCCATGTGATAAAAATTGTTTTATTTTTTGGCAAATTTTTAATTACAAATCTTGAATATCAAATATATACTAACTAACATACCACTGCGCGAAATATAAAAAATGGCAACTACAGTTCATTTTATCACTACTTCTAAGCCCAAACTTGACGCATTCAACTCAAGCAAATGGTGGAATATTACTAATATGCGCCTAGAAAGTGAATGTGGGTCAGTAGATACTGATACCCCACAACCAGTAGGTTATGACGGCGGACTGGCAATGGCTAGGCAACGAATTGAGAGATATAAAGCAGCAGTAAAGGATTACAGGATTCGACAACTTTCAGTTGCCAAAAGTTGCAGTTGTTCGCTGGGTGATATTTACATAGCAGTTGAGAGTTATATGGACACCGTGACACAACAAGATGGCTCCGAAATTTGGGTGGACCGTGCATTAGCAGTCTGTGAATGGTCCGGGCAAGAAACAATTACAGTTAGCCCGGAACTTATTTCTATGCCACAAGATCAAGTCTCTGCATATCTAAAAATCACAGAACCGGCCGAACAACATGGATACAAAACCACATTTGGTGGATATCTGTCAATTATGAATAAGATGATTCCTAAAGATGATTGGTATTTGCAATGCGGTAATAATATGAACCGGCAAACTCATATCCGGAATCTACTTAATCAAATTCCGCTAGCACCTCTTCTGAAAGCTCATTCACCTAGCTATGCGGATTTCCCTAAACCTGGTGTGCAATTCCTAGATGTAATTAATCTATTGGCTGACGCTACTACTAAGAGGATGCTAATTGAACTAATCCGGGACAAACTTTGTGCTAGCCAGAAAGGTATTCCCAATTCGCAATATACACATGTTGTTGGCCTAGATGCACGTGGTTTCATACTTGGTATGCTAGTCGCTGATATGCTAAATATTCAGTTCATACCCATTCGTAAAGCTGGGAAACTACCACCTAGCCTCGATAAGCAACGAGTGGACTACCAGACTGAATATTCGGCGGATTCTTTTGAAATGGCACACCAGCCAGGGATTAAGGCATCATCTAGGATCCTAATTGTGGATGATATCCTGGCAACTGGCGGGACTATCAGGGCAGCTCTCCAACTTCTGGAAAAATATGAACTCCGACAAGCACCTAAGGTTCTAGTTGCTGAAGATGTGCTAGGACTAGAACATCCGGCTTGCATCAAGGATAACCTAGTTGTGCTATTCAAATAAACAAAAAACAAAAAAAAAGAAAAACAATAAATCTTTCAATTTAATTAGGAGGTAAATGATACCCGCATGCTCCGGCATTAATATAGTTAATCCCATCTCGCATGAAATCATATTCATAATGAGTATGACCGCTAATTGAAATTATATTTTTTGTGTTTTTCCTCAACACCAATTCCTGATGAAATTCATTTGCGTAATAATTCTTAATAGCTTGTTTTTGCGCGGAATAGCATGGGTCACTTGTGCCATCCCGAATAATCGGGAAATGAGTTATAATTATAATTGTCGAAACTTCTGTGTGTTTTTCACATGCATCTAATTCATTGAATAACCATTCTTTTTCGGAATGGTGCATTTCATTCATTACAGGCGGAGTTATATTAATCGTCCTAGATGCCGGATTTGTGGGGTCGGATTTTAGGTTTATCCGGCGGAAGTCATTAATTTGGCTGACTAGGCTAAATTCGGCTTGCCCCCACATTGTTGCACCTAGCACAACACATCCATCATCTGGAAGATATACCACTTCTTTGTCTAGGAGTGTTATCCGGGGAAACTGTGCTAGGTAATCCCGATAACCTGTCCGTAAGACTTCCATAGTTTTGCTATTGGAATAATATTCATGATTACCTAGCACATAAAATATCCTGTCCCATCCAGGTTCTTGTCCGGACAAATATTTAATAAATTCACGCCATACCGCGCAATTCAAGTGGCCTATATCCCCGGCTAGAATTAGATATTTTGCGGTTGGTTCAAACCGTGGGAAATCCCGGCAATTTTCTAGATGTAAATCACCAATTATTTGGACGAAGTGCGACATATTTAATTAATTGCTGTACTAGGTTGACTATCTGGTATTCTAATTTTATGATTGAATAAATAATTAAATATGCAAAATAAAACAGTTTTTAATTACTATTTATTATCCTTACTTAACCGGCTAGGATTCTGGGTTATCCCAAAAATCCGCCGTAGTAATGTGAGTTCCTCAATTAAAAGCCGTTGCGTTTATAAACGCAATAGGCTTTAGAGGATAATACAACCTACGAAATCAAAAAAAAATTAAAAAAAATACAAAATAATTAATCATATATATTCAAATATAAAAAAATTAGTTGTCAAACTGATTAATTAATTCAAAGAATGGTTTAATCTCAAATGTAGATTTACTAAATTTTGCTTTTAATTGTTTTAAATGTTTTTTAGTAGTAAATTCAGTAATTATAATTTTGTATTCTTTTTCTGCATATAATTCGTTGGTCTGAAATTCATTTATAAATTCTATATTACACTTAGGATTATTTATACCAATAATAATAGTTTCTATTGAATCTTGTAAATCTAAATCAATAAACATGAAAACACCTGTGTTTTGTATGTCTATGTTATTTAAAAACATAATTGTAGTCAAATTTTTACAATTAGCAAATTGCTCACGATTATATTCATACTTAACTATATCGCCAACAACATCATTAGGGTCGTAGTGATATGCTAAATGTGTTAATTGTGATTCATTTGTAAAATTAATTTCACCAGTTGCTATATTAAATACATTTGAAAAATGTGTTACTGTATTTGGTATATAAATAGGTTTATTTATATATTGGACTATTATTATTTTTTGTAGACCTTCTGGTAATTTAACAGATACATCATAGTTTTCAAAAACCAATACACGTATATTTTTTGGTATTATTGCTTTTTTTGAAAAATTTGATTTATATAATAATTGCATACGTTCAACTGAATGTGGTAATAATTGTAATATATCATTATCTATAATTTCTTTACCAAATATTATATTTTCCAAAGTATCTGGTAATGATATATATTTAATAGTTTCGCAATGTAATGTTAGTGATTTAGTATTCGGTAAAAGTGTTTGAAACATATCATCAGAAATGTTAGCACGCTGCTCAATAGTCAGTTTGCTAGGATTATAATTAATTGTAACACCTGAAATAATTCCTTTATCATTCAATTGTATATCAAATTTTTCTAAAATATGCGCAGGTATATAGCTTAAATTTATATTATTTAACAAATCAGTCAACCATAAAATATTTGTGTGTTTTTCTTTAACAATTTTATCAAATGTTTGTAATACATACCAAAACATATTTTGATAAATTAATTTAAATTCTAAGTTTTCTTTTGCTTTTTTATAATTTTCTAAATTATTACAATATTGAATAGCAATATCTGTCGTAATATTATAGTAAAATAACATTGGTATCGTATCAAATAAGTCTAATGGTATTACTTTGCCATTTATACCACTTATTAGGTTATATAGTTTTTTATACTTAGAAATCATATTGAATAATTTTTCTTTTTTTTGTTTATTATCAGCCTTATCAGATTCACGTGATGATTCAATATATAATATATATGCATGTCCATTAATAAGTCGTATTTTGAATTCAGGTTTTTGGTGAATTGAAATAATTATCGCATGTTCTGTTGAAGTATCATCTTTTTTATCTTCAAACATAACATTTCTATCCTGCAGGAATTTTCTGACTAGTTCTTCTGTTATTTTTGATTTATTTGCCCCTTCCGGAATATTGATATTCAATATTAATGCCAACATTTGATATAAATTATGTAAATCACCTTCCATATTATACCATTTGTTTGGTAAACCTTCATTATATTTGATACCATTTATGCCACTTACTATTTTTGCCCATGCATTTCTACCACTATACATTTTATCTGCAAAATATTGTGGAACATTTCCAGTCTGTTTATCTACACTATTATAAACAGTAAAATATTCTTTAAATATAGGACTTAAATCTTCTAATGACACTATTCCATAATAAATTAATATGTTAATTATATTTCTAATTACAGTTTCAGTGCAATCTGTAAATTGGAAATTACCTAATTCAGTATAAAGTATAGATTCTGTAAAACTTATTATTTTAATTTTTCCAATAATATTTTTTATATTATCAACTAAGCTAATAATTATTTGTTCATTATTTGATAATAGTTGGTTATTAGCGGCAGGTGTTTTTACAGATAGGTTATTAGCGGCAGGTGTTTTTACAGATAGGTTATTAGCGGCAGGTGTTTTTACAGATAGGTTATTAGCCGCTGGTGTTTTTACAGATAGGTTACTATTAGCTGCAGATTTATGTGTATTTACTAAGGAATTTGCACCTAAACTAACACTAACTTTTGGTCTGGGTAAAATTTTATGTATATTTTCAATTATAATAGTGATACCATAATGATTTTGTTTTTCTTTTGATAAATTACTGAAACTTTCTAATATACCAGCTAAATATTGATAAATGTCATCTATATTTTCAGATTTAGCCCACATAAATGCCATTAAAACATGAAAACAATATGGATTTGTAATAATATCAGTGACGCTTACATCAATAAATCTTTTAAATGCTGCGAATTTGGAATTAAAATCAGTGTATTCCCTATTAAATTGTGACTCTTTAGCAGGTATTGTAGTATCAAGCTTTACTAATGGTTTTACATATGAACAATTAATAATATCTTTATCAGTTGGCGGCTGTTTTGCATCTAATTTAATGATTTTTGTTTTTTTTTTGGTTGGCTGTGTTGGGTCAATATATGGATTTTCCTTATCACATTTTTTTATATAGTAATCTGCTATTATTTCACCAATATCAAATGGTGTTAGTTTACCCAATATTCCTGTTTTAGACGGCACTATTTCATTAAATATAGGTGATGTAAACAAATTTTTCACAAAGCTACCAATAATATTAATATTACACATAAATTTATAATAATTTGGAATAACATTTATATTCCAAAGCATGCCATAAATTGGATTTAGGAATTCTCCATAGTCATCAAATGGTAATTCAGATAATTCAGTTAAAATGCTAATATCTGGACTGCCACCAAATTGTTTTTTTTTTCTAATACCTTTTTTTTGTGTTTGTATTTGGGATTTATGTTTGAATTTGATATCTTTTTTCTTGGACACAAACTTAAGCATTCATAAAACTATAAAACTTTAATATTAATAAACAAAATTATCCTTATTAGACGAATCAGGGAATTCAATTTAATAATTGATTCTTATATACCACGTATAAAAAAACGTTTTTCCAAATTTTGTAATATATAATTTAGTAAAAAAATACAAGTAAACGGAAATTTATTAAATCCACATTGCAAACCAATAAATTTAAATACAAAATCAATAATAATGTCGGAATTCGCATCACCTGCTCTCAAACGAATTGCCATTATTAAGACAGCTGCTCACCCTGAATTAGCAGAACAAATTACAGCTGAACTGGCTACACGGCTAGGAATCGAGAAAGTTGAAATCAATATGGAGACAACTGAAAACCAATTCGCAAATAGCGAAACAAATATTATTCTGAAAGATAGTATCCGCGGCCGGGATGTATTTATCATTACGACAGGTGCCGCACCGGTTAATGATAATCTGATGAGTCTGTTCCTAATCATTGATGGTTGTAAGAGGTCATCCGCACATAGTGTTAATGTTATTATGCCGGCGTATCCATATGCCCGATCAGACAAACGCGATCACCGCGGACCAATTAGTTCAGCAGTTGTGGCAAATATGCTAAATACCCTAGGTGTTGACCGGCTTATCAGTTGTGATATCCATTCAGGGCAAATCCAAGGCTTCTTCCCCAAATCATTTGATAACTTGTATTGTAAGAAAGTGTTAATGTCGCACGTTAATGTTATTGCCCGCGAACTAGGACTTATTATCAATGATAGCTCACAAAGAACTGATACATCTAAATTCCTGCTCTGTTCGCCGGATGCCGGAGGGATTAAAAGGATTAAGGCTTGGGCGGAATCGCTCAAAATTAATTATTGCTCGATGGATAAGCAACGGGATTATTCTAAAATGAATGTTGTTGACCGTAGCCGATTTATTGGTGACCCGGCAGAAGTCCGAGGGCGCTATATCATTCTAGTTGATGATATTGCGGATACTCTAGGAACAATGATGGCGAGTGTCGCTGAACTCCAAGCACTAGGTGCTGCTGGTGTTTATATATTCATAACACATGCTTACCTAAGTGGTGCGGCTATTGAACGGATTAACACGTCTGATTTCATCAAAGGTATCGTTTGCACAAATTCACTACCACAACATGCCAATGAAGCTAAAACCAGTAAACTTAAAGTTCTTAGCCTAGCACCGCTTCTGAGTGAAGTTATTATCAGGATTCAGTCAGCATATGATAATTCGCAACCTGGGTATGGAGGGGATACTAGTATTAGTAAATTGTTTGAGTAACATGCTACAAAAAAATATAACATTTTGTGTTTTTTTTCTCATGTCAATTTGAAAATTCTTGCAATCTTCATTTTCATTTCTCTTTTTTCTCTCTCTTCTCCTCTATCTCTTCTATCAACACTACACAGGAGTGGCCACGAAGTCAACACTCCACCGGAGTGGCCACGAAGTCAACACTCCACCGGAGTGGCCACGAAGTCAACTATGAGGTTGGACTTGCGGAAGCTTCGGATGTGAGTGTCCGGCCAGTCAAGATAGCGACCAATGTTACCCTTGTAGGCCTTCCAAACTGCACTCAGCAGATCGGCAAACTCATCTGGGTGCAACGGCTCGCGGCGCTTCAGAAGCGACACTGGAACCGGGACACTCATTGTCATGGCAGTAGGTCGCTCAAGAGCCCAAACCGTGCGAAATGATATCTCCATGTCAAGTGCACTGAATTCATTATCTGGAACATCCATGCGCTTCAGAGCGGCCCTTGGTGTCTCGGGGATAACCTCCGAACCCGCAACTGTCTTCTTGGCGTAATCCTTGATTGCCTTGAATGTATCAGGGTTTGCGGTAGGGCAAACCTTGCCGACACGGCCAACAACTGACTTCTTGCCACCTGTAGACTTCTTGCCACCTGCAGACTTCTTGCCCTTGCCAAACTTTCCAGGCTTCTTTGCCTGTCGTCTGTCATACTTCTCAAAGTAGGCCTCCTCCTCATCAACAACATTCGTGTAGTTTGAGGCACTGAATCCGGCGGCCCACTGTGGCTGCCTGCCAAAGTCATCTTCTAAATCATCGTAAAGAGTGTCGCAAGCCTGGCCCTCATAAATCATCCACTCGTTGTGGGAGAACTCATAAACCAACTGTTCCCAGGCATCCTCATACTCCTCCTCGGACATCTTTGCAGGGCGTCCTAAAGACTTCTGAAAATGTCCTGGTCGGGTGTCAACTCCTGCAGCGTAAGTAGCAGTCAAAGCTGCCATCACGTGCTCGCAACAGTCCTCGCAAACCGTCTTGCCGGTCGCGCGGAGAATGCGAACAGTCTCGCGTGTGTGTCGGTCACCCAACATCCAAGTAGGACTTGTGCCAAGTGTTGACTTGGCGCAGAAACTGCACTGCTTGATAGCCTCAGTGCAATACCAGCACAGCCAGATGAACGACCAGTCATCGGTCTTCTCGTTCCACTCGTCAATCTCCATCTTCTTGACAGTTGTCTCTTGGCAACAACCCTCGCACTCATGGTGCTTTGTGTTCTCGTCGTAAGTAACAGTAACCATTTTTGCAATGTTGGAAGTGTCTAATAATATTTGTATTATTGTCTCATGTATTCAATTTTTGGGTGATATTAATCTATTTGACCAAAATTTACAAAATTCAGTTCAGTTCAGTTTAGTAGAGATTAACTATGATTTAAGCAATAATAAATAACATGTTACATATAAAATTAATTAATAATGTCTATAACACCGGTATTAGACAAAAAAACACATATTATTATTCCAATAACGGATAAATCTAATTTGGACCAATATGGTCTAATTGATAAAACACCTTTTTATTTTCAACCAACAAATACTAGTATAGATTCTGAATTTATTTTATTAAATCCTGAATTACAAACATATAAACTGTGTGTGAAACGCAATTTTTATAGTAAATGTGCAAATAAATCATACAATATATTCAAATTAATAGATAGTTATTTTGTTGAAACGGTTATTATATCATCTTCTACTGATATATCATTCAATTATAGCATGACATCAAAAATTCCAATAGCTAAATATAAATTAGTATTACAAGCTTTAATAAATTGGTTTTCAGTTGCAAATTGGTGGCATTTATTTTTTCCAATAGACAAAGTAGGAATGATAACTTTGAAAGCTGAAGAAATACAAGCATTACGAGAATATCCAAATCTAATAAAAAATGGTAGACAGGCGTATATAATAAAAGGATTATATGACCGGATAGATAACCTTATACATTATATTTGTGCTAGTGTGGATGGTTTTGATACTGATAAATTATGGATAAAGATTAGCGATCCTCAGGTTAGTATCAGACCTGGTTCAGTATTAAAATCTAATAATAATAGTGATACTTTAAAAGTATCAGGTAAAGATGTAATATATTATTTAATACAACATACTGGACTAAAAAAAATTTGCTCATATGAATATCAAGGATATATAGATATTTTACTAATTAATTTACCACCTCCCGATCCTGAGTTATGTATTTCAGCATTTATCAGAAGCAATAAACTGATTGCAATATCACAATCCGATTTGAACATTGGTTACTCATCTAGGTTAACAAAAATAATTAATTCACATGCAAATCTACTTATTAATATGATAAACTCAAAATGGCAAAAACTAATAAGCATAGACGGAGGGAAATTAGAATATGAAGATATAGTATTAACAATAGAACTTATAATATCAAATGTCAACAACCATGAAACTAAATCTGCACCTATATCAGTAGAAACCTATGAATTATGCGATATTAAAATATGGAATATAGAAATGGGATATGGTGCATGGACTCTAACTAGTTCCAAGTTATTTACATGGGCTGAATTAGAATTGCTATCCGGAATTCCACCGGTTATTAAAGTATTATCTAAACCACTCTCAGAGAGTAAATAATATTATAAATAACAGCACGGTTTATATTATGTAATAATTTGCCAAGTTTTAATAAAAGTAAGAAAATGACAGATTTTAATGAAAAAAAACGCATACTTTCTGTTTATAATTCAGGTTCTATTGCTAATCCCCCTATAGCAATCCCAGTGCCATATGCTGGGATTTATGAAGACGTTATTAATTATGAATCGGTGAGTGTGATTGTAAATACTACACTCGGAGGTAATCTTATTATTAAATTCATAGTATCACAATTAGATACTAATCCACAAGAAGTGATATTCAATCATGCAGGTGGGCAACAATTATATGAGACTACTATGAAGGCAAGATATATGCAAATAGTGTATACAGGATATGACGGTGCTACAGGTGTAGGAGTTATATCTACTTATCTGAACCCATATGCAACAAAAGAAACTGACCTAGCAGCACAATATAATTTGGCAAATCCATCAGAAGGGCATTTAGACCTTTTTGGTAGGTTACGAGTAAGCAATTTGGAAACTTTGGTAGATATTAAACATATCAAGGGTTTAGGATTGAATACTTTAAATGTAGCCAGTTTAGTAAGTGCCAGTGGTGCAGCACAGACCTTAGATACAAACGATCCAGTAGTTCATATGACAGTTTCGGGACCGGGAGGTCGTGTCGTGCGGCAATCTAGGTTATACACACAATATCAGCCAGGGAAATCATTATTATTCTACATGACAGGTCGTATTGCAACTAGCACATCGCAAACAGGAATTATAAGCAAGATAGGTTATTATGATGATAATAATGGTGTGTTTTTCGTGTGGAATGAAGGCATTATGAGTGTGGGTATCCGGACTTCTACATCTTCTGGAACACCGGTTGATACATTTATTCCATATACATCATGGAATCAAGACCGTTTAGATGGCAGTGGTCCAGGTGGTGTTACGGTGGATTGGACAACAACCCTAATCTATGTTATAAATATGGCGTGGTTAGGTGTAGGAATTGTGCAATTTGGTGTTATTTGGGGCGGGAAATTCTATCAAGCACATACTCTTTATAATATAGGTGGAACAACAACTTATACAGCAACTAGTAATTTGCCAATCCGGTATAGCATACAATCAACAGGTGGCGCGGGACAAATGGATATGATATGTTGCTCAGCAAGTAGTGAAGCCGGGTATTCTATACGCGGTTCGCCTTTCTCCGTTAGCACAAGCACAAAAACTGTTACAAATACTGAAACATATTTATTGGCACTTAGATTAAAACAGGATTACCGCAGTGTAATTACATTGAATAATTTGTCCGTAGTATGTGCGGCTGGTGGTAATTTACAGATAACAGTTTATCGGTATTTAGAAACCAATCCAGTTTCAGGTGGAACATGGAATGATGCTGGCACACTTACATCAATGCAATATAATACTAGTGGCACGTGGACACTAGGATCACCAATACAATTATTTAGAACTTATATATCAAGTAATGATTTAGTAGCACGTATTGACCTAGCACAACTTGATCCAGTATTCCTAACTGCAGGTGTTGAAAATGGTGTTAATTTTGCAAGTGATGTATTAATAATATCTGCACGCAAAATACAAGTCACAGGAACAGACCGTGATGTTGAACTGTCATTAGGATGGGTAGAAACTATATAAAAATAGTCTGCCTAATAATTTTTATTTATGAATTTATTTGTTTTTTTATTTGTTTTTTATTTGTTTTTTTATTTGTTTTTTTATTTGTTTTTTTATTTGTTTTTTATTTGTTTTTTTAGAATTTTATGGTTTTCTTTGTAAAAAAACGAAATGTTATATATATTTAATGTTTTTTAAAGTTATAATTATATACTCTACTTGCATTTAAAATTAGTATAACTTGACTCAATATCATATATTTAGAATGGCATCTGCATCACAATCATCAGATATTATTTCTACGAATCAGACAGTTGAGCTTCCCAGTGATGTGCTGGACTGGTTTTCGAAAATCCCAGTTGTTGAAAAGCCTGATATTATTGCGTCTGCCATGCGTGACTATTTTACAAAAACAACTGAGAATCAGCAATTGTTGGATTGGTTGTGTGATATGGATTATAAGATTGCTTTTGACGACTATGGTGTCGAAATGGTATGCATTCACCCTGCATCTATTATACTCACTGATGATCCAGATAAACTACCACATCATATTATTAGTTTGTTAGACAAGCAGGTATCATATACTAATTTTGATATTTGTGTTGATGACAACGAGCAGTTTTGGTCGTGTCCTAAACCAAATGTTTCATTGGAGAATGGACTAGATACTACTAATCGGACATATATCACCGGTGCTGAAATAGAATCTTACACTATTGGTGACTGCCTAAAGATGGGCAGATATGAAATGACTGATATGTCACTTTGGTTTGCTGTTCCTAAGCATTTCTTTCCTTGTCTGTGTTAATGTATTTTAATACAAATTAAGGCAAATAAATAAAACCAAGACAATATTACAAAAAATAAAATAAAATAACAAAATTTTATTTTTGCCAAAAAATATATCTTATATTGTTATCAGGCCTGGAAAAATTGTTTTAATTTAAATAGAAACATGAATAACATCAAATAATAACAACCAAACAAAATAAAATGCAAGTATTCGTAAAGACTCTTACTGGAAAGACTATTACCCTAGAGGTAGAGCCAAGTGACTCTATTGAAAATGTAAAGGCAAAGATTCAAGATAAGGAAGGTATTCCTCCTGACCAACAACGTCTTATCTTTGCAGGTAAGCAACTTGAAGATGGTCGCACTCTCTCGGATTACAACATTCAGAAGGAATCTACCCTTCATCTTGTTCTCCGTCTTAGATAAAAAATAAATTTATTAGAACAAATCTGCTAATTAATTATTTGTTTTTTATGTTATTTGGTTTTGTTGTTTTACTAATTTATTGTAGGTTCAGCCCAATAAATGTTTGATATGAAACCTTCCACATTGAATTACTTTATCAACTTATTTTTCAAGTAATCTGTAAATTGCAGACCCTAAAATAGTTAATCCAAATATTATACCTAATACACCATTTGATAAAGTAAGATATACTTGGGTTATTCCTAAATCAAAATTAGATATTGATTTTTTTAATTCAGCATTGGTATTTCTATTAGTTGCTGTAATTATTTGTATACTTAATGCCATAATCATTCCACCTAGTGATACCAATACTATTAATAATGCTATTACTAGAAATTGGATTATAATTTTATTTACTTTACCAGTCTTGCTAATAATCATGAGCATAATAATAGAACCACATGTTATTAATAAACCATATAATAGTTTCTCTAGTGTTTGATTAGTTTTAATACCTAATTGAGTGTATATTGACTTCCCATTATGTTGATGATTACTAACTAATACAGAATTTCCTAATGACAAACTTAGGATACCGATTAGAATCATAAATATTAGGAAGAATGTAATAAATTTAAGCATTTTCTAGTAACTTGGTAGTTCTTGTTTATGCTATTTGTTGAATAAATTTATTATTTATATTTATTTTAATTGATTTAAAATCCGATTGACTAATCTAAATATTATTAAATAGCAAAAGTGACCAAATTAATATAAAAATTGTTTTATATAAACATAAATTAACATTTATTATATACATTCAATTAGCTAACAACTAATACATTAGGCGCGAACCTAATCCAATATCCAAATCCAATACCCAAAACCAATACACACTTAAATTTTAATAAATCTAAGTTACATCCGAATCTAATAATGACTACAACGCAAGAGAAATTTATTACTTCAATTAAGTTGAATGCCACTATGCCAAGTTGGGGCTGGCGTGCCAGGTCCGAATTGACAAAGGCTGTCAGAGAAACTGATAAGCATAGGATTTTGTCTGATGTTATGGCTGGCAGGCTCCCACCATATCATCATCAACAAGAATTGATGACTATGGTTGCTGAACACCTTACAAAACCACCACATGAGAGTCTGAACATTAGTTATCAGACTCCTACTGGCAGTGGAAAAACATCTTCATTGCTGCTTTTGCAAGACCATCTCCGTAAGACATTCCCAGATGCTATTCTGGTAATGGGTGCACCAGTTACTCTACTTTCACGTGCGATTCCAGAAATGGAAGCTCAACCTGAAAGTAATTATTGGACTATGTTTCAAATTGATAACGGTGATTTCCGGGTTGTCAGACCAAATAGTAGCATGCTAAATGTCCGCAGAGAGAAAAAGAAGTGGCAAGGTATCATTAAGGAAGATGATGATAGCTTTACCGGTAAGAAAACATCGGTCCGACCCAATGAAAATAAGGAACGTCACACTACTGTTACCCAACAAATGTGGCAGGCAAACCAACAGAGGGCTCGTGCGCATGACCCTGTGCCTAATGTTATTCTCGCAGATATCTTTGCTATCCGTCAAATGCTGCAAGAACTAGTGCAACCTGTCCAATTGGTGATGCCTAATGAAAAGGGTGAACCAGATCGGCCAACCCTGCCTGGATGGCTACGTCGGGATAACATGGTGCTATTCTTGGATGAACCTAATATGGGTATTATGAACCCGGAAATCTTACAGTGTATCCAAGATATCCTAGCACTGAAGCCGAATGTTACTATTCTGGCATCCGCAACTCTCGGAGATTGGCAGACTATCCCTGAATGGTGGCGGGGGGCACCTGGCAAACTGCATATTATTTCTAGCTCACCTTTTGAACAACCGTGCCTAGAACTACTAAATGCTAACCTAGATGTTCGCAGAATTCACAAGATGACGCCTATCGACCTCGCTAAGTCAGTGGATGAATTGAGGTCAACGATGACAGAACTTAATACCCGACAACGGGCAACAGTTGCTAGGTATTTCTCACGAGACCAGATTATCGCACTTACAGGTGCAGATTCCAATCTGCCACTTGCTGAACTACGTGAAAATTATCTGTTGCCATTTCTGGCAACTGAACATCAAACTGATATCACTAAGAAGCTAAAGTCTGATATTGTAGGAGAATCATGCACTAAGCTAAGAACTTGTCTAAACAAATCCGGAATGACGCTTGTTGCCGCACTTAATCCATTTCAAACTGCGATGGATCTCTGTGGCTTTAAAACTGAAGAAGATTATTTCAAAGCTAAGCATGATATGCAATCGCTTGCAAGGAATACTATTTCGGCCGAACAGAAACGGCAGAAAGCAGTAGAACGTGCAGCCAAATCAAAGCATCACGATGAAGATGCATATTCAGATGATGATGAAAACCGTGTTACAAGGGTTAAAGTTGGTCGTGTGGAACTTACTGCAAGTGAAATGGAAGATATCATGCATGATAATGATATTGATACACTTATCTTCCTAGCACACGGAATAGTAGTGAGCGCACAGGGCGCCAATCGCACAGCTAGGAAGCTTTTCCAACGCGCCGTCCTTTCACTACCTGAAGCCTTGCTTGAAACAGCTACTAAACGACCTGCAATTCACTGCCTAGTCACTGATTATTCAGGTATTTTCGGAATCGACTGTGCTGGAATCAAACGTGTTATTATTATGGAAGACCTAGCTGAGCTTTTGACACCAGATGATATTGTTCAAGCTACTGGACGTGTCCGTCGTGAAGGTCAAATTCTAGTTCTCAATCCTAGTATTGCTGCCAAACTACTTGGATTTGAGCAACATGATTGGTATCATGCTACAACACATGCTATTAACCAGATTCTAACTACTCGGCCACAAGTGACTGCATTGGATCAAAAGGCGATTCTTCGTGAATTGCGTGCAATGTCATTTGCCGGTGTTGTTTATACGCCAGAGGAATTGGTATTCAAGATATTCCTAAATATGACTACTCGCCCAGATTATAAACAATCTGTGAAGCCATGGTCATCTGGTATATTTGATTGTAGTTGGAATTTCCAAGAGACAGACAAGTTTATGAAGATGATGCATATCTACAAAAAAATGGATACAGATATGCAATCTGGAATGGATACGCTGTCTGCATTGTGTTATATGTATAATGTGTTAGAGTTTGACCTCGCAGAAATGCATGCTTGGTTGAATAAGAATTCTACACCTGAAGAATTACGTGCTTATTCTAAGTTTATGGAATTTGTAGAAGAACCAAGTGATGAGGAAGATGCGGAGGAATCTGAATAATTACCTAAATACTCTATTTTAAACTTCTCAGATAACAATGTTCTAATTATGTTATTTTTTCCTATTGATTTATTAAATACTAAGCGACTCCATTATTCAGTAATTATACTTGCACCACTAAAATAAAATGGGAGGAGGACTTATGCAAATTGTTGCTCTAGGTAAGCAAGATGTCTACCTAACTGGCAACCCACAATTTACTTATTTTAAAGTCATATACCGCCGGCATACTAATTTTGCTACTGAATCAATACAAGTGCATTGGGACTCTAACACTATAAATCCAGCTCTAGGGACAGCATTAACCGCAACTATTCCGAGGCAAGCCGAATTAGTTAATGGCATTTGGCTACAAGTTGTATTACCCTATGAAACTAATAGTAGTGAAACTTGGATTGATGGCGTTGGAAATGCCTTAGTTAAGCGCGCAGATATTGAAATCGGCGGGCATCTTATTGACCGTCATTATGGTGAATGGATGAATATATGGGGTGAATTAACGACACCACAAGGCAAACTTCAAGGGTGGGATAAAATGGTAGGTAATAATACAAATCTACCAGCAGATGAAGCACAACGCCTAGATATACCATTAATCTTTTGGTTCTGCACTAACCCTGGCCTAGCACTACCACTTGTTGCCTTACAAAATACTGAAGTCAAACTTAAAATCCAATTAGAAACACTGGCTAATTTGATTACAGGTTCAGGGACAATTACACCTGTAGACCCAGGTATGGAAATGAAATTATGGGTTGATTATGTATTCCTAGATACAGATGAACGCCGCCGGTTTGCTCAAGTAAGTCATGAATATCTTATGACACAACTACAAGTAAATACATTTACGGTTGCTGCAAATGAAACCACATCCAAGCGGTGTGAATTGTGGTTTGATCACCCGGTTAAAGAACTAAATTGGGTTATTCATACACCCAATGATGAATTATTTGACTTCGATAATACATTTACCACCGCTAAATTTGAGTTAGATAGCCGCCTAATAGTTCCCAACCGGCGCCCTGAATATTTCTTGCAAATCGAGAATTACACTCATCATCAACGTGTTCCCAGGTATGATGATGTTACAGGTTCTATAGAAATTACACCCGCAACTACACCGGTAACATATTACCGTAGGCAAAAGATTTATACCTATTCATTTGCACTCACTCCCGAAAATCATCAACCTAGCGGGTCAGCCAATTTCACCCGTATTGACACAGCAGTTCTCACGATGAATAGCCTTTCTGACACACAAACTATTTCAGTTTATGCCACTAATTATAATATTCTCAGGTTCATGGCTGGGGCAGCTAATCTATCATTCTCTGTCTAATTTACCATTTTATATGTTTCCCACCAAAAATTGTTTTATTTTTTATGTTATTAGCCGGTATTACCAATACTTAAAAATCAACAATATTAATACACTTACCTGCAAAGGCTTTCTATATAAGGTAATCTACATATCATCATAACTAAAATGCCTGAAACAAATCAAATCCAAGTTCAAATAGAAAATTCTGATGATATGTATATGCTGTATTCCGAAGAACAAATTGCGGAATTTATAGAAAGTGGCTCTATCCATGAAGTCATCCGCAGCCATTTACGGGACAGATATATTGAAGCATTATGTGATTTAATTATTTATACAGATACTAATGACCCAGATGTCCTAGTTGATGCTCTCTCGGGCCGACCTGATGAATTAGATAATGAAGACCGGGTTTGGTTCCTAACTAACCCAACTATTATTAAGACTATGTTCCCCGAGACATATACTAACATTCTTAATCATTGGGCGGCTAGGTTAAGTAATATCAATAGCCCAATTGAATTAATTGACGCGCTATATCAAATAATCAATCCAGAAGACCCACAATATGACGAAGATGTAGCCAAGATTTGGTTATCATATGGCAATCTGGTCGAAGTAATTGATTTGTTGTCGGAATTTGATGCCCGTGAGGTAATGGCTGACGACGCGGACACATTACTATTAAAATTCTTGGCTACTATGTTGTCTGAAAAAATCAGGTTGGCAACTGAAGAGGAAAGACACTCATTTCAATGTATCTTAGAAATAAATACAGTCCAGACATACCTAGATATGCTAGGTAATTATATTATGCCACAAACCAAAAAGTGCGCAGCTGAAATAGTCCAGGCTTATAAAGCGATGTCCGAATACTTAAACATTACTGGCAACATCTTTTATAATGGAATCCCGCGGAAAGCACATATTCTGTTTGCTAATTCATTTCACCCTGCGGATAGGGACATTTTCAAGGGTATTTGCCAAGCAATTTGTAAATTACCCGAATTTATTGATTTATCACCTGGTTATTACTCATCACCTGCAATTATTGAAAGTTGTTGCGCATTTGATTTGCCAGAGGAATTAGAATCCCTGTTAGTCAGATTTGGGCTAACACCAGAAACTATCAACCAAGACGAATACAGTCTCAAGATGGTTGCAAAATTATTATTAGCAGCCACTAGTCCAGTTCCCAAGCCACAAATACTTGATGTCATTACACGTCTAGGAATACTAACAGCTTATCAAGAGTGGTTCCGTGCGGCTTCACTTGCTGACCTCCAGCTAATTGATTCTTGCCAATTCCCACTAGTGGCATTTAACACTGACCTAGCACTAGGTAGTTCCTCTGACATACCAGCAAATCCACCCCAAACTGCTATTAATCTCAGGGATTACCAAAGCCCAGCACTACTTATTCAATTTCTGCGGCTCCACGATTTGACTAATACCAATAGCATTCTAACGGAATACACTGATAAAACTATGGAAATTTGGCGCGAACACGATATTGATATTACAATATCCAATGACAACCTTGAGCAATCCGCCGAATTACAAGAATACAGCAGACTTATCCGGATTGATAACGAGCCAAATTTGGTGCGGAACAAATTATACCAATTGAAAGCATTGGAATCTGCGGGTTATATATCACCTGAGTTATATAATATCCTAGAACAAGAAGTATTCGTGGTGTATATGAACCAATTAACTGACCAAGGTTTCGAAAAAACAAAGGGTGCTAGGTTATTCCATACATATAAGCCGGAATACACACATAAATACCTAGTGGCAATATTAACATCAAATATGACTTATGATGGTGATTGTTATACATATGCAATTGCAACTATACTCGGGATATATCCTGAATTAACCACAACAGCAAAGCCCGAACCAATGGAAATTCTTAATTTTATGGAGGAGATATCACCAGATAAGATAAAATGTTCGCACGCAGCATTAATATGTAAATTTAGCCAACTATTAAATGATATTTATCCAGACACAATCCAACCAGACATCCCACATAATGATATCCTATCACAACTACATACCATCAAAGTTGCTAGTCGTGTTAAGATGGATATGCTTGGAACTATACAAATTTATTCTGATTATACAGGATACCAATTTCAATTAAATGATGCTGTCATCCATAAATTATTGGCTGATATACCAACTCATGTGTCATTCGGCACACAAACACTTATAGACCATTCAATCTTTTATAAGTATTATTTAGTCTTATCTAGGCACACTAACCTAATTGAATCACGAAATATTTGGTCACAATTCCTGAACTCAATCTATCTTAGATGCGATGGGATAACAATAACCGGTGAAATTAGTGACGCCATTCCGGCCAAGGACATAACACCTGAACTGTGTTCGTATATGTGTCAAGTCCTAGAAGGAACCCCATTCCAAGTCGAAATAAACCAAGCTGTATCAATAAGGACGACTGATGAAAACATGAAAAAACAGGCAATTTCGCGGTGGCGCAAGTGGTCTGCTGACCGGCAAATCCCATACACCGAAGCCAGACTATTGGATATATTCACAGAAGAAGACGCAACTGAAAGCCCTATGTGCCCTATTAGTTATGAGCCTATTTATACAGGGTCGGTAGTTATTAGACTAACACTGTGTGGACATATATTCCTGGCACAACATATTAATAAATGGTGTGAAACACGCGCTAATTGCCCGATGTGTCGCTGCGAATTGCCAGACAGCAAACTTAATGGCGCGGCCTGCGAAATGTTTGAATTATTTTAAATCATCTTGTCTCAGATCGGATCTTCAACACTGTTTAAATACTTAAAATAAGTGTGTTAGGATAAATATTTTATAATTATATTTTTTACTAATAAATGCATAAGACTAAAAAACTAGCAAATTCTAGAAATAAAATAACCAAAAAAAAAACACATGCATATCAATTATCCAATAACCAGCAAGCAAATATGGAATATTTGCAAAATCCTATTTGTAAACTGACACCATTATTTCAAGTTGATTACTCTAAAAAACAAAACATAGTGTCATCATGTTTTTTTAAAATGGATACTGGCGGATATAAGGCTTTTGCTAGGTATACAAATGGACTTAAAAACTTATCTATCCTAGTGAAGCGATTATTACCCAATTTCAGGATTAGGTTATTCATCGATAATACTATTCACGCTGACCCTGATATAATGGCAATTATTAAAAAAATAGATAATGTTGATTGTGTGGTATATCATTGCCCCAATTTTATAGAAATGAAATCAGGCACTGAATTCCATCTTGGGATATTTGGCACATTTGTAAGATATATGCCTATGTTTGATTTCCCAAATAATGATGCAGGTCATGTAATTATATATGATATTGACGTAACTGACCCAAACTTACAAAATGAAGATTATTGGCGATTAAACACTTATAATACCGTAATGGGGATATACCCTAACTTAGAAGAAACTTATTTAGCAATTAGTGGCCGATTATTCCATGTTAACGTAAAAAATAAATTTATTTATTACAATAAGTATGTGGTTCCATATGTAATTGCATCTAAAATAATTAATTTTAAAAAAATGCCTAATCACATATTCAGTGATTTCCTTATACATATACACAAAACTGAAACTAGGTATACCAACTATGTTATTACAAAGGAACTTGAAGCCAAAAAATGTTCAAAATATATATGTTTTGGTTTGGATGAATACTTTATAAATAATGTTGTTATCACACATTTACTTGAGAAACAAATGCCAGTTCTAATTAGATATACCTATCACATATTGCAGCCATTTTTCTTTTATGACCAAAAACATGGTAATAAGCAGAAATTCAATACACATATACGACAATTACTATATGGTGTAAAATATTCAGGAGACCCTATGAAATTCATAGACCGATTATTTTATGACGAACAAAATAATCCAAGGAGCCAACTAAATAATATTGCAAATAAAGTGGTTAATAATTATTATAAATTAATACAACAATTATACCGGCATAATGATTATTCAATTATATGTAAGGATTTTGTATTACTATCTTTATCAAATACAATTTACGGCGCTGCTTATATAGATAGATATATATCCTATTTTAATCCAAAGGTCCCAAGTATCATAGAAAAACATACCAAAGCAAATGGGGTGCAAGCTCTTGAGCCTAGCATTGCAAAAAATAAATTAATATCCCAGATTATTTCTTGACAAGCAGGTAATGTGATTTTTTAGTTTTATTTTTTTCTTGCAGGTTGCCAAAACTCATCTTCATCTAGAGTAGTTTGGCAGTATTTTCCCTTATTTGTGTTATACATAAATTCTGTTCCGGTTGGATCAGAATAATTGTTACGGATAATTATTTTTTCAGGCAGTGAGAAACATCCCATTTCAGAAAGCAAAACTTTAATTTCATCCATGTTATTGGATGCACCATTCTCTAATTCCCATACTAAAAATGCATCTAGACCTCCATTCCGTATAACATTAAGAATCTTAGCCATTGTTGTATAATGTATAACGTAATAGTTTGACCTAGGTTAGTTAGTTTGTATTCCAATCCATAAAAATAAAACAATTTTTGTTACATCTAATATTAAAAAAAAAAGTAATAGCCGGTGGCAAATAATTACCACATATAAGCAACATATACTGCAGCTGACAGGAGAACATATGATACTATGTATTTCAACTCAAAAGGGTTATTAAATATGGTAGTATTAATAATTGTGAATACTACAAGTGTAACAACTTGATACAATACTACTAAAAGGCTTTCCGACATACCTAGCACTTCTTTGGCCGCATTCATTGCCGGCGACATAAATGAATACTCACCTAATGCAAATCCCCAAAGCGCCAACACACGGGGAACGGCAGTTAAATTACTTAAAAGTGTCCCACCAAACCATGCAAAAACCTGGAATGCAGCAGCAATGATTAATGGTAATATCGGGAAAGTCCAACTAGGCATCACACGGAAATATTGTTCCAGCACTGATTTATATTGCTCATATGCAGCACTATTATGAATATTGCTTGTAAATCGGCCAGCAAAATGTTCGTGTATACCTAATGATTTAATTAATTTTTGAATACCTTTATGTATAGCATAAAACATTTTTATATTTCTTCAATAAATTACGTGTATTGTTTACTATGATTTGAGATAATTGAATTTTACTTTGTAATTTGTCTAAATAAGAAATGGCAAGGTATAATGCTTCCATGCTTCTAGGCAATCTAGGGTTACATGGTCGGCATGGTCACAATCGGTTTCATAAATCTTTAGGCGATTAGTCGCATTCATAATATCTAATCCTAATCCTGTCCACATCGGGGTTTCTTCAACACTGATAATTTCAAGAGGCCACTTACCTACCGCAAAAGTGCTAAATCGACCACTTGAAGGCGGTTCTAGGACATCATCAAATGGCGACCATATTAACACAAGGTTGTCCAAACCTATTATACGGTCCTTATATACCGATGAATTCGTGCCCGGGTTTTCATTATTCAAGTCAGCCAAATACGCAGATGCCGTCAAATAATTATTATATTGAAATGGGTCACGCCAATATCCAGGGTATGAGTTTTTGGCTTGATTTGCGTTAGTATAAATTGTGGGGTCAGGATATGGATAAACTCCGCCATGTGGTGTGACCCAAGTAATCAAGTTCCGCACCGGGAAATCCGCACATCTTTGCACATATCCCCTTGCTAACAAACCACCCTGACTTATTCCAATCATATTAAACCCATCGGCGAGAACTTCTTGATTATCACGGATACTTTGGCAAAACCTAGCGAGTTGGTCGGGCATAGTTAATGCAGCACTATCTTGTTTTCCATTTCCAATTTCTATTGGTAAGACCACAGCGCCAGTGTTTTCCCGGAGCCAATTAGCCACTGGTTCCATCTTAGTAGTATCCGAAAGTATTCCATGCATGAGAACAATAGGTAGTGGTCCAGATGAACTTGTCACAATTGATGGATTAGCAGTAATTGTTTTGATAGCTCCATGTAGGGTCCTAGCACAGCAAACAGCTAGTGATCCAAGGCCAACTACTAGATATTTTAATAATTTCATATTCTTTCTGCAAAATAACTGTATGTTTTGTTTATTATGGTTTATTAAACTAAAAGTATTTATTTATATTTAAGATATCTTATAAAAACACTAATAATATTATTATCCTGAAATGACAACTGAAACATTATCAAATGTCAATTTAATATTACAACCAAGAAATGAATGCATAGCTGAGCTAATGGTATATCAGTCTGAGTGGCCAAAAATCAGGCTTGGTAAATCAGGCGATGGTGGTTATGTAATTGCAGATTTAGCAATTAAAGGGTTAGATGAGCCATCCAGTCCATATGATTTAATTATTTCTTGTGGTATTGCGGAAGAAGATAGTTTTACACGTGATGCAGTTCAATTATACAAATGCCCATCATTTGCATTTGATGGCACTATTTCCGAATATCCTAAAGAATATATCATACCAGAATATCCAATAAAATTTTATAAAATGAATATAGGAGCTGCAAATACTTCTACTACCACTAATCTATCTGAATTAATTCGGCCGTATAATAATATTTTATTAAAAATGGATATTGAATCATATGAATATAAGTGGTTATTGTCATTGTCTGATATTGAACTCCGCAAATTTAAACAAATCACAATTGAGATTCATCAATTTACATATGATATAATTTACAAACCAACTGGACAATCAGTAAGCACAATCAGGTTCCAAGATAAACTAAGAGCTCTACAAAAAATCAAGCGTAATTTTGTGCTTATTCACGCACATCCAAATAATAATGGAACCATCCTTAGTATTAATGGCCATCAAGTATCAAACCTAGTAGAATTAACATATGTCCGACGCGGTGAATTTAAATCAATTGATGATTTGGTTCCTAATTCACAAGAATTACCAATTTTGGGCCTTGACTTCCCTAATGTTCCTGATAATCCGGACATTGCACTAAATTTCCCACCGTTTGTTAACAAGGGTGACGGTATATAACTTAAAATACTACATGCATAAAAAAATAAATCTATATGATAAAATAAACAAATGCCAAGCAGAAAAACTCTTAAAATTAAAGGAGTCCTTGATCCTCAATTATTTGGGCCTCACATCCTTGGTATCAGAAGAACAACATCTAAGTCATCCAGGTCATCTAAGCATTCACATGTATCTAGTAAATCCAGTAACGGTTATGACCTAGTTGTTTGCCTCCTAGAACTTCTCATGTCAGTTAAATTCTACCACTGGCGCACTAATAGTTATAGCACCCACAAAGCTACTGATGAACTTTATGGTGATCTTAATGACAATATTGATGAATTCGCCGAAACACTTATGGGTGTCATGGGCAACCGTATTCCGGCAACAAATAAACTCCATCTATCAATTCCTTCAGATAATAAACATATGCTATCACTATTAGACCATAGCATAAAAATGCTTGCCGAATTTGATTTTGAAAAACTTGCCAAAACAGCACATACATCAACAACAGATTTAATGAACATGCGTGACGAAATGGTCGGACAACTCCACAAGACCCAATATCTACTAACACTCAATGGTGGCAAAAAATAAATACCGTAAAGTATTATTAAATAGAATACTCCACTGTATTACCAAAAGTTATCCCATGCACTATTTGGTTTTCCCCATGCTGATTCTTCGATTTCCGGTTCTACATTCATTTCTTCAGTGATAATAGGCTTACGGGTATCAACATAAATAACCGGGTCATACGAATTGATAAATGGCTTCTGAAATCCTCTTTCATTTTTAATTGCTTTCGGTTTTACATTATTTTTAGCAATACCAAATCCTAAGTCTTGATAAGCAAACCGCTTGTAAGCTAGGAATTTACTTATTTGCCGCAAAATCATATTATTAAGTCCTAGCACACAATTTGCCTGATGTAGCCTAGAATAATATTTTTCGGCTAGCTCATCAGGGAGATATACTATGTCCTTTCCTGATTTAGAACCATTAGATACTATCAGTGCATAACCTAGCTCATCTTTGCTTTTCAAAAATTTAACCCCGAAAAATCTGTCGTGGTCGGGGAAATTAACATAGCCAATTGCCCGCCATTTTTTGGTCTTCTGGGTTTTCTCAAATACCAACACACCTTGCATATTTGAATTGCTATAATTTGATTCTTCAGAATTAAATACCATCGCGATAAACCGGCCATCTGGTGAATATATAATATTTTTTGGACTAGGTGCGTCTAAGCAAAAGTGCCCTTTATGTGTGCTAAAAATACCATTATTTCCTAATAAACTTTTTAGCTGTGCCAACTTATAAATATTATCAGATTGCACTGTATATGACCCCATATCATTGGTAACCTCTAGTTGATAACCTACTTCACCATCATTATCTTCACTTTTTTTATTTGCATATTCATGTGTAAATGAATTGTAAATTACTGTTTCTAACCCTTGACTGTCTGGGTAATAAAACTTAGAGTATTCCATAAGTCCAAGTGTTTTGCGATCTGAGAGTTTCTTGGTTGGGATTTCAATCCGGCCATCCTGCAACAGAATATATTTTTCCGAGCTATCCGTCCCACGTTCTTCATCAAACCTAAACTCATACACCACTTTAGTTGGCTCAAAGATATCATATGATTTAATACAAACCTTATATACATCCCGACCTAGATCATCATCATTGCTATTCCATTCCTTATAAAATGTCGTAAAATATCTGTCGTTATTTTTATATAGACTACCTTCTATGCTAACATCAATAACTGTATTAACAAATGGATAAGGTATTTCGCCTCTAGGCATATGGTCGTAAATAATCAAATTGCCGCATTCTTGTCCTATTATTTCAACCAATAGTTTATTTGTTCCCGGTGTGGGCTGCATTACTTTGATATTAACAATTCCGTGGTCTAATACTTGATAAGGTAGTGCCGGACGGGGTAATCCAGCTTGCCGAAATTTGAAATCCGGATTAATATAAAATACTTGTAAATCCCATCGTGTATTAATTGTTCTTTCAGGTGGCGGTGGTGGTGTGCTACAGTCCTTACCACGGTTTCTCCTAAAATGGAATTTATATAATCCGCTGTCATCATCCAGTGGAAATCCGTGTTCTTTGAACCACAAGGAATACTCAGGGTCGGCCGACATAGCATCCATGTCAATATGCGCGCAGATTTTGAAAGCTACATATCCATCGGAACTGAATTTACAATTTGAAATCTTATTTAGCACGCAATATTTGTTATTACACACTATCTCCACACAATCCAATAATACATATGTTTCGGCATCAAATATAGTTAGGAAATTTCTGTCAGGTGTTGTATAAGGCATGATGACTCGTATAACAGCCATGCGCCCATATAAACATACTATTCTTTCTTGAATAATACTATAATAATCATGTCTTTGCATTAAATCTTTACAAGTAACCGGACCGATTTTATCACCCAACACGCCTGTTCCTACAAGTGGCACTAGGCTTAGAAACCTGTTAATTAATACCCGGGCATCAATTTGTAGTCCAGAAAGTGTCTGGCAGCCTTGCTGTTGATTGCGTTTTAGTGGTGGTTGCTGTGCTAGGACATCATCTGGAACCGGCCTAATAATACTATTAACAGCAATTGGTTTCTTATTTGTTGATGATGGATTAGGTATATTAGTTGCATTAGTTGCCATTGTTGTATAAATTGGCGAATAATATAATAGTTTGATAATCTATCTTATAGAGTTTGTTTTATACTTCTTAACATACCACTAATCCTTAATAATAAATCAATTTTTGCTGTAAAAAAAAATATTGAAACATAAAAACTAATATCCGCAAATCACAATCCTAGAAGTGGCACTAGGTCATTCCGGGAATTAATCCGATTGATATTCGCACGATATTTATTAAGAACATAGAACTGGCTAATAGTATTTATTAGTGATTCAGGCAAGTGTCCTAGCAGAACTTTCTCAAGCCTAGCTTGCATCTGGCGAACAAATGAGCTATAGAATAATGTCAAATTTGATGTCTGTGTCTGGATGTCATCATAATATTCTGAATTATACATGAATTCATCACCGGTTTCGGGGCAACTCTTTTTTTCACCCACTCTTTCAGGGTAATACCCGATTATTTTAATCCGATATTTAGCCGACCCTATGGCATTAGGCAATAATACAAAGATATAATACCCTTGTATAATATTTTTATAGTGTGTGCGATTATGGTTTAGTTCGAGAATTCCATCCCTGCCAGTCTGTGAATAAATCAATCGCTTGAATGGGTGAATAAACGTATCTAATCCATTAGAAGTGTAATTAGAACGGTGAATTCGTATCCTAGTTAAGGTTTTCCGGTATTCATCTTCAACTAGTTTGAAAATCCGGACACCATCAATAACTAATTCGCCAAGGTGCGTATTAATTATTTTTAGTGTTGCCGGTGTGGTATTAATATCATACCCGCAAATAGGTAATTTAGGTAATATATCTTTTTCAGGTGGTTTAGCTAGGACTACGATTTCATATGAATGTCTGATACCATCAGGTTCTCGGCAGTCAGGAAATGCTACTAATTGGAAATCTAGGACATAATCTGATATATCTTCTTCTGGCATCCCAATAAACAATTCGGGATACACAGTTAGAATATTTGCAGGTTTGTGGTTCCGGTCAATATAATTATTAAGGTAATTCCTGCCAAAACTAGGGTCAATTTCAGACTGAACATATTTACACTTGAATTTTGGAGGCCATACGGATATATCAATTAAAAACATGCGCTGATTATCTATGGTATCCACATACTCACTATATTCGAGAACCAAATATTTATTGCTATCAGAAAATGAATTTATAAGCAAAGGACAGCCCCCAGCTTTCAAATCAGGACTCAATTCAGTAATAAGCGTTGGTGGGAAATCAACAGTGCTATCTATATCTGGATTATATTTAAACCCCATCAGATTATTTTTCTCGTCTAGGTATATGAAAGTATTACCTGATATGGAATGTGATGAATTAAAAGTATGTAATTTGAATTCCCGAAGTTTTCGGAGTTTTGCTGAATTTGTAATTCCATAAATAATATATTCAGACATTCTCGGATTGTCTATTTTATAAACATCAATAGCATATGAGGTAAGTAGGCGGCCATCAAAATTAATTGAACCTCCATCATATTCTATATAATCCGCTACATGTTTTTTAGACATATTAATTAAATAAATTCGCGATGGAACTGGATTAACCAATGTTTTAGTATCACGAATGCGCAAATAAACAATAACTAAAGCATAAAGTTCGCTACCAATAAACAATGTTCCTTGAATACGATATTCTATGACTTTTTTGATATTCTCAGGTAAATTTGCTATATTTGGTATAATGGTTTTATAGTCTAGTTCAAACCAAGTGATATCATGTTGCCGATTCATATTATATATTATTAAAGGCGACTGGCGTTGGCAATACGAAATATAGTGTGTAATTTCTATTTTGTTTATTTCAAAAATCGTTTTTTACACAACCCATAAGATAGAAAACTAACTACTAACTTTACCAACTTCCAAGTTTATTCATACTAACTAATATTAATAATGCCGCGTGGATTCATTCCGGATACTGGCAAGCCTAGACCTGCCAACCGTGAAGGCCAGCGACCCCAGTACTATTTATTGCCACATGTACGGGCCAAATTCTGGGCTGAAACAATTACTCTGAAAATGGAACACATTGATTATGACTGGGAAAACAAAGAGAAAATATACCGGCGAAGAACTGAACCGACTATTGAAATCAATTCAGTGTTCCTAGATGCGACTTTCGACCAACTGCCCGATGATGCTAAACAGTTAATGGATATAACTGATTGCATCAAGACAGATTTTGAAGGCGAAAAGGAAGGGTTCCATTCAATTTTTGGAGGACAAGGCGGTTGTGCATCATATGAATTCAAACCATTAGTTAGCAGATATGGAACACTAGATATATTTTACAACTGGTCTTCTAGTGATGAAGGCTGTGTTTATGAAGAGGAAAATGAGACCTATTCTATTCCGGGTGTGCTCATGGTGAACCATAGATATTATGGACTAACCCGTGAATTTCTGGATTGGTGCCGAATACCTGATAAGCCGAAACGCGCTAAATGGTTGAACCAACTCATTTATGGTGAATAAATACTATTATTTATGTTATTTTTTTGGAATAAATGTGAAAAAAATTACAAAAAATGTATTTGTTTACAAAATCAAATAACATATTATTACAAACAGCAGTTTATTGCATTTTCTTCAAACTTCGAAAGACAGTTTCCTACCGACAGAGAACCCAGAGATGGACAGCCAGAACCCAGTGAACGAGCCACAGCCCGTGAACGAGCCACAGCCCGTGAACGAGCCACAGCCCGTGAACGAGCCACAGCCCGTGAACAGCAATGACTTCAACTTCGAGACCATGGACATCAAGAGCGTGTATACTCTCTCGTTTGTCATGTGGGCTCTCGGCTTTGTCAAGACAAAGGACCCCATCAAGGAGCATGACGATATGGACTTTCCTGGTGAGGAGGAGATCAAGAAGCTCTACTCCACACCAGGTAACTATCCGGACAATGTTGCAATTCACTATGAGCCCTGTTGGGGTAATACATACTTCCGCCTATCCGTCAAGGATGCCGATGGTGTGTATCAGCCACTGGCTAGCATCGAGACACGTATGCCGACATGCGATATGTGCACACGTGGGTCTTACATCGACGTGTATCTGCTTTGTCGTAGGACAAACCGTATGTGCAACCATACCATCTACTTCGATGAGGAGATCTACAGCGGTGAGCCTTACATGATTACAGAGGTTTCAATTGATGAGAACCCATGTTCTCTCGAGGACAACTTCTACAACTACATGTTCCGTGAGGATGATAGCCGCAAGCAGATCGTCCCAGCTGAGCATGTCGATGTGGAGTGGCTCCCTGAGTGTGACTAGGTGGCTCCGTGAGGATAGCTAGTAGTTGTTCGAGTTTGTTTGAGTTTATTTGAGTATCTAACAAAACCGGAATAAATTTATTTTTTTACAAAAATTGGTTTATCAAATGTTTTAAACTAATATTATTTTACATTCAAACAACTGCAACAAGAATCTAAAACAACTGTTCATCACCACGCAAGATGGACTTCGCAGAGATGATGAACCTTGATGTTGGCACGCTGACATACTGTCTTGCCATTCTCGGCCTCATCAACAGCAACGGCGGTGAGAACACAGTTGAGGAGGGTAGTGATTTCGAGGTTCCGACAGCTGAGGTTGTTAGGCAGACGCTTGAGGCAAAGGGGTTGCAGGATGATGTTGTTGTTTTCTACAAGAATGACAACACAACAGCAGATATGATTCTTGCGGTTCGTGGAAAGGATGGCATCTACCGTCCTGCTGCTATCTTCAACATCACATTTGGCGAGTGGGGTGGTGATTATTATGACGATAGCCAGTCAGAGGTGCAGGTTTACTTGTTTTCGAAGGATAATGATGAGTACACTTGGGCTTTCTACTGGTTGGAGTTTTCAGATGGTGTCGTCGATAGTGTGACTCATCAGCATGGACCTGCTCCGCTGGATATGGATAACAAGTTTCGGATTCAGAAGAGCCACTGTGATCTTGGTAAGGATTCTGTTGCCATTCACGGTGCGGATTTCCATCCAGATAGGATTGAGTGGCATCCCGAGGATGTGGATGCCAAGGTGTGAGAACAAATTCTTTGTTCTTCCAACAAAAAACAAAAATAAAAATACAAAACAAAAAAGACAAAAAAAATTTTTTTTTGTTTAGCACACTTTTAAACGTTATTTTAGTAAAAAAACACAAAATTTTACATAAATTGAATTTGATATTATTCTAATTACAAATAATAATTTACTTCTGATTATTGACTTTTCTAACGAAAACTTCACAATAAAAAAACAAAGAAGATGCACAATACCAAGGACATTGCTAGCGAGACCACTCTGATGTTTGCACTTTGGCTTCTTGGTCTTATCAAGACGCCGACTCCACTCAAGGAGGACGACGAGATCCATATCCCTTCAAACTCCAAGATTGAGGATTTCTACAAGGAGAAGAATGGCCGTCCAGATGATGTGGTGATTCATCACGCAAAGTCTTGCTGCAACACAAAGCTGTGTGTTTCATTGCCTGACAAGGACGGTGTCTACCATCCTTTTGCCAGTGTTGAGATCAAGCCAGAGTGTGAGATTTGTGGGCAAGGTGGCTGTCTTATTGATATCTACTTGCATTTTCAAGAGACTGGTAAGTATGTAAATCATATTATTCATTACGACCCTTATGATGATGCATGGTCTTCGTTTTACATCTCAAGGATAATCTTTGATGAGCATCAGCCACGCAATGTTGTGGGGTCATTTGATGAGTATATGTTCCGTGAGGATAGTGATTTTGTTCAGGTGATTCCTGTCGGCCGCAAGGTTGACGTTGCATGGATTCCAGATTCATTTGAGTGAGTTCTAATTACCGTATCCAATCTATTACAATCCCACTCTACCGGATGGGCTTATAATTCAATGTGGACGGTACATGTTCTTGGAAAGTTCAAAATTTTAATGTAGTTTATATGAGTAAAATCATAGCAAACTATTTTTTTGGTTTATTTGAAAAAATTACTTTATTTTTGCAAGCAAAAAAGTTATTTATTACAAAAACTGTTATTGCTAAATGACACTATTATTTTTGGGTCTGCAGACTCACTAAAATTGGATGAATCCCTACGTGTAGGGATAGCACTAACCAATTTTAGAAAAATTGGATGAACCTATAGCCTCATTTATATGGCTAGGTTGCATTCCGTTTTAGAAATCGATTTCTAACAAGAAAACACCTTTTTTTTCTAGTTACAAGCCTAGATAGCCATCAATATTGTATAAGTAGATAGTAAATAATATAGAATAATCACAAAAAAATAAAAATGCTGGACGTGGCAGATACAGCACATATCCTAAAAAATATTCAGGAATACCTAAGAATAAAGTGTCCGGTTGCATGGGTTCCGGATTCTCGCACGCCTGCAAAAGACCAAGACATCGCTAAATACCAGTTACAAATTACTATTCCTGATCAACATACATTTGATATGATTCGCAATAAACTATTCCTACTCATTGAAAGGGAAGTTAAACACCAAATTAACCCTAATGAATGGCAAATAAATATCCCACCTGAAGTGAGTGCATGGCATCATTTCGGGCAAAAATCGGGTAAATATGCAATATTCTATCCCGCGGAATTCACTGAACCAGGCGACTACCGTTTATGTCACGCCATCTGCGAACGTCTGCTAGTCCAACCTGCAGTTATGTGCAGACTAGTCATTCAAACTGTTATTAATGCGATGGGCGCCAGCAATCCGGAACATAATATACATCATAGCATCCAAAATCACAGTTCAAGTATTGATATTCATAAAACATTGAAAAAAAACATAAAACATAAATTAAAATCAACAAAAAAACGATTATAATAATTAATTAAAACTCAAATAATAAATCGTGTTGAATTATGTCATATTTTGAATACCATAAAAAAGGTGGCACCTTATTAATTAAAAATTTATTGAATGAAGATACAACTGAATTAGCCTCGGTTGTTATTAAAAATCAACAGACAATTTATCAACCTGAACTTGTAGAATCATTTGTAATTTTTCACCATATTCTAAGTATTAGCCCTGAATTATGTTGGATTGCTATTAATCCTACCAATAATAATCATTGTTGTGCACATTTAATTTCTCATCCATGGACAAATAGTAATTATCCACCCATGTTAAACAGTGAAAGCAATATACTTGAATTATCTGAATTCCAATCACATATAGACGATAAAGATTATAAAAATATTTTTATACATGATTTAACAATTATTCCTGAAATGAAAAATATGGGTATTGGTAAAGAATTAGTAAACAAGTTGTTAACATATCTTCATTCACTTAACAAAACAATAATTATAACTTTAGTTTCAGTATGTGGCTCTATGAAATTTTGGGAAAAACAAGGATTTCAACCTTTAGAAACACAATTAGATGACCGCCAAATAACTATATTAAAATCATATGGTGATAAAACAGCAACTATTATGCAATTAATTATTAGAAATCGGGAATAACATCGCTCTAATAAAATAATAACCTGACACAAATAACCTAGTATTATAATAAACAATATATCTTAACTTTTTTATCAATGACTACTTGGCTGTGCCCTTATGTCGCAGAGACCCCACACAGTGATATTCTACTCACAACACTTGCAGCATTCACCCTAGTTTTTGGTCTAATCCGCTTACTGGTTGATAACTTCAAAGGCACCCAAAACCCAATGGGTGTTATGCTTTATGAATTCTATGGCCAAAATCCCACATCAGCCTACCTTATTGATTTACTACTTATTCTTGCTTATTTCGCAGTTGCGCTAGCTATTACACAAACAGGTTGGGGTCAACAATGGGAATTAATGCCAACTGCTCGATTTTTCCTAACCCTAGCCGGTGTTATTCTTGTGCTCAACTTTTTAATTAAATTCATGGCCGATGCAATGGCACCTACCAACCCAGGTGCGCATTATTTACAATTCTTCAAACGCTGGGGTGAAACTGTAGGATTCCGTGCAATAATATGGGACTGGTTATATCTCGGTCTAGTCGCACTAATTACTTTCTGTATCATTGCTTCCGGTATGCATAAGTGGACAGCAGTTGTAGCTATTTTCTGGGTTATGGTTGCTATCTATTTCCTTACTATAAGTGAGCAATAGCAGTAACCCTACTACAACACGCCAAAAAAATTGTTTTTCATTTTGAGTTATTAGTTATCATTTATTACAGACCTACACTAACAAATTCAATATAAATATACTCAAATATGTCAGCATCCAATAACCAAGGAATTCTACCAAGTGATATCCGGTTTGTGAATACTGTTTTATATGGCCTACTATCTATTGATTGTATTAATAATAACTGCCGGATTCTAAATTCGGCAATACCTATATGGATACCTATTATCAATATTAATTTTACTATTAGTATCCTAACGGTGCTTATCTGCGCCAAATTTATTACTTTCAATGCGGGTATAATTGTTATTTGGAGATTTCTAAATGGTAATCAATCCCGAATTAATCATATCGCGCCGGTATTTACGGATGAAGACTCTGCACTCGTGCTTACCCGTGCTAGGCTGCAAGTAGATATGAATAACCTATGGGTAAAAGAACGATTAATTGCGGTTTGGTCTATTGCTATGGAAATCATCCTATATATAACAGTATGGTTCCTGCCTTATTCAGTTATCGGGACACCATTTATGCTTGCCGGTGTATTACTCAGTTCTTACCAAGAGAATATTTCCGACTAATCAAAGACAAACCATATCTAGGTTAGGAAAAAACGTTTTCGTTATCCTAGCTATATGTTTTTTATATTCTATCCCACTTACCTATAACAACTTAAAATGCTTACACGTCAAACAACTCATCAGAAACTATATACCGAACTAGGTAATTTCAAATCCTGTAATATTGACTTGCAAATCCGTATTGAAGAACAACGCCGCGAACTAGTAGCACTCCGCCGTGAATTGAAAAAAGCGAAGGCCAAAATCGCCCTTTATCGCGAACTCAATGAACTGAAAAAATAACTGTCATTTTCAAGTGTTTTCATTTTTTTTATGAGTGGAAATGGCTAATCGTCCCATCCATTACATGAATCAACACATGAACCAATACACCCACCGTCGTCTGGGTCAGTATTACAGCAACAACAGCAACAACTATTATCAGCGCAATAACATTCACAGCAACACCCTTCATAAGTTGTATAGGTCGGATCGCGCCTAGGCTGACTTGTAATAACATTTGTTGTCAAACCATCGGCATTGGACGGCAAGTAACCAACTCGTGTAGTCTCATAAGTAGAATGGCTAGAACAATATTTAGCATCCTGTGGAATAGTAGTATTACAACCACTTGCTTGGCAATAAGAAGAAGTCATTATTAGATATGAAACGTAAATTCAAAATTATAAATAATAAATCAAATTATCAAAAAATAACACAATTTTTTTTCAATTCATATTGTTTTTGCTAATTTTTGCACATTCACTTATTGTTGGGACGTTGAAACATCCCCATAGCCATACGTGTTCTAAACATCCCTGATTCAGTTCTAGGAATAGAGTATGTTGGTCTGGATGGAATAGATGTGCTTTCAGGAGGTGGTGTCCTAGAATTAGTAGTTCTTTGTTCGCCAGTGCTAAGCAAACTACCAAATTGAGATTCCAATGATGACCCACCAATACTAAAACCGGGTAAATCATCAATATTACTTGCGACAGGAATTGGTTGGTCGCGGAGTCGCTGCATTTCCTCTAGGCGTCTAGTTAATTCATCCCCATTATTACGACCTCTTCCACGTCCGGTTAGGCAATCCTCCATATATTGTTTGCTAATCATTTTAGTCCGCCATCCAGATTCCGGATTGGGTGGATTAGTATTTTGTGAAGTAGCAATAGATTCCTCAAATCGTTGTGCTAGTTGATCGCGGTTTCCATTTCCACGTCCCATACCTGTTCCAGCACGCCAATCTGGTGTTGTTTGTGGGTCAGTATGTTGCGCTGGTGCAGCTGGAATTGGGCCATCAAATAAACCCCAATCATACTCATTTGGTTCCTCATCACCACTATGACTTTGTTCTATATTATATTGCCTTTGCCGCATATTAGTAATACTAACCGGCTCATCCTGATATTGGTCTTGAAGCATAAATGTCAGTTCTTCACTTGGTGGTCTAAATTGGCGCTGGACCATTAGTGTATGTCTATCACTAATATCTGGCAGACCACAAGTTGCACGAACCTTATCAACACATGGCAGACACAAGTCTTGATTACCTAGACCATAACCTTGCATGACAGGTGTTGATTGACACCGGTCACAAACAATGCGGGCACCCACACGGTATCTCTCTTCCGGTGAATTAAATCGGCAACCTAGCGTGACGATTTGGATATATTTTTTATCATTTTCAAATGTGAAATGGGACATTTGCTAATTAATTTGTTTGTGGTTTAATAATTGGTTTGTGACTACTTAGTATTAACAATGGTTATTGAAGTAATATTTAAACTACAAAACATCAGCAAAAATGCCAACTTAAACCTAGCACTACAAAGCATATCTAGGATAATAAACATACTACTACCAATAACAAACTACCACACCATAAATGATAATAGAAATTGCAAGTGACAACCCATCCCAACTACCACCAGAACAAGAATTCACAGAAACCGAATTATCTAATCGGGGCCTGGTAATCCGAATGCTTAAGTGGGAATCGGAATATATGTGCTCGCCAGAAGGACAACAACGCTACCGGACTATTGGCAGCGGGCAATTTACTAGCCTAGACAATGAATATGCTTTTAACCGCCGGGTTTTGCGTGAATTCGGCTTCGCGACAACTGACACCAGCGTCGCAAATTACCGCCGGATTTTCCGGACTTATTTCAGGTCGCCATCAGATTATGACGATGAAGTCATACAATCTAGCCACTATATGAGAAATAACCGCTGTGTATTTTATACCACTCCAGAAATACACCCAGGAGACCAAATCCCGGATGTTCCACTATTAACTTCCGGCCCGGAACAAAAGCCACTTAGTCTTTATGATGCTATTCGGGATTATAAATTACCTAGCACAACACCACATGACCCAACCCAACAACCAAAAGAATGGTCTAGGTTATTCATCTGTGCGTTCAGTAATAGCTGACCTCCATTTTTGGCAAGAAAGCGCGAACTCTTTGATGCGGCCACATCATTGGCTGATCGGGGTGTGGGTGTTATCCTGATTCAGATACACGAAGCCCATTCTTCGGCGTGGCCTACTGGTCTAGACCGACAACCTGAACCACAAACCTGTCTATTAGATAGGCTCCAAAGAGCAAATGAATTCATCGCCGAAGACCAACCACCATTCCCGGTATATATTGATACATGGGCGGATACTTTTGAACAGACATTCCAAGCTTGGCCGGACAAATATTATTTAATTAATCGGGATATGCAGGTTCTGACAAAGAGCACGTATGGCACCCGTGCCG